>Ga0007806_1000003_pt1 | contig 113503 bp, 114 predicted proteins | sample CryBogCBE18Aug09_FD_71192 | JGI IMG/M metagenome (GOLD analysis project Ga0007806, IMG submission 71192) | Freshwater microbial communities from Crystal Bog, Wisconsin, USA - CBE18Aug09 | ecosystem: Environmental > Aquatic > Freshwater > Lake | place: Crystal Bog, Wisconsin, USA | collected...
TGTTGAGTCGTCGGTTCTTTCTTACGGGTAAAGATGATATTTACGTCCGGTTCGTTGTCTGCAAAAAGATCAGTAGAGACAGCGTTTTTTAACTTTTCAATGAATGGCATGTCATCGTCTGCGATATTGACCTTTTTTCCAGTCACAATATCTACTATATTTTTCTTACGAATATCTGCGACTGTGCTTGTGAGCTTACCGTCTGCTCTTATGTTCTTATCTGTCCAGTCCTTAATGTCGGTTTCAGTTGTTGAGTAGGTAGGATAGTCAGCTGAAACTGTGCCGTCTGGATATTTCTTTCTCCTTAGTCCAAGCTCACCGTCATCGTCTATAAAAACAAATTTGTAACGCTTTTCGTCCTTTGGAGGAGCCTCAGGCGAAGCTCCAGGCAGAACAGGTCCTCCCATGCTCTGCTCGTTGATAAATTGTGAATAGTTAAGAATATGCTTGCTCATTGATTGGTGATTGTATTGTATTATATATTTAACCAAAAAGGCAGCAATACTGAGTACTGCTGCCTTTTAAATGTGGGTTAATGCAATTTATCAGCCATCACATGCAAGACAGTCTTTTGTTGCTCTTGCCGCAATGTCTCCTCTAAGAACAGATTCAGTTCGCATGTAGTAAAGGGTCTTAACTCCCGCTTTGTATGCTTCCATGTGAACCTGATTTATAAATTTAGGCTCAACTTCATTTGGGAACGCAAGGTTAAGAGAAACAGACTGGTCGATGTACTGCTGACGAAGTCCGGCCTGTCTTACTAATTCCAATTGATTGACCTCTTTAAATGTTAAAAACACATCCTTAAGAGGGATATATGAAGTCTGTTCCATCTCTGGAAGCTTAGTGAGCTTATTCTTACTGATTGGAAAAGACTTGTCTCCTGCTTTTACAAAGAAAGAGTCCATGAAATCAAGTCCCTGAACAGATCCGCCGTCTTCAAGAATCTTATCCCATACTTCCTTGGTGTTATGTCCGATCTTTTCAAGAACCCTTTCAAGAGTAGGATTCTTGCGAATAAAAGTACCCTTTGCAGTCTGTTCAGTAAACACGTTAGCTGCCCATACTTCTATTCCTGGAGAAACGTTGCCAGACAGCTTTGAGTTTGAGACAGTCGGCGCAATTGCGCTAGTGTGAGTGTTTCTCATTCCAGTCCCAGCACACCATAGAGGTTCACCGTATTCTCTAGCAAGATCGCGACTTGCTCTTTCCCTTTCGATCTTAAATTGAGAAAAGATCTTTCTGGTCTCAAATTGAGCCTGTAGAGAATCGAATGGAATGTTTCTCTCTTGCAGGTAGGTATGCCAACCAAGAACTCCTAGTCCTAGTGCTCTACCTTTCTCTGCTGAGCGCACAGAGTTTTCAAATCCACGCATGTATTTAGCGCGTTGGATAAATTCTTCAAGAACTCCGTCAAGAAACCACGTAGCTGTATAGATGAGGTCTGTGTCCTTCCACTCATCATATTTGGCAAGGTTAAGTGAAGATAAACAACAAACAAAAGAGTGATTCTCGTCAGTATGCAGGGTGATCTCAGAGCATATATTTGTCATATATACCTTTAGTCCATTTTTCTTATAGGCTTCTGGATTCTGGCGGTTTACGTTTCCTTTGTACATGATGTAAGGCTCGCCGGTTGCTTTGCGTTTTCTTAGTACTGCTGCCCATCTACGGCGAGCTTCCTTATCACCATCTTCAAGCTTGCTCATAAAAGAGTCAGAAACGACTGCGCACTGGTGTAGGTTAAGACACTGTCTATTCACGTCACCTTTAGGTTCACGTATTTCAAGCCATTCCCAAAAGTCGCCATGTTCAATATCCATGTTCACAGAAGCTGCGCCTCTACGAACTGATCCCTGATTGGTTGCAAGAACCGATGAGTCGTATATTTTACAAAAGGGTACGACACCATCAGAAGTGCCGTTTTGCGATATTTTAGCGCCGGCAGGACGGATTTGATTGATACCAATTCCAACACCACCACCGTGTTTAGCAAGTAACATCATTTCAAGATTCTTACCACCAATATCTTGAATTGAATCAGCAACATCGATCCCAAAGCAGGAGATCGGCAAGCCTCTCTCAGTACCAGTGTTCGATAAGACTGGAGTTGCTAAATTTAGCCAGCCTCTCCAGATGTAGTCAAAGAACTTGCTGGCAAGCTCAGGCTTGGCTAAACGCTTAGAGATAGTCGTCGCGACTCTCCAATAAGCGTCCTTTGGTGTTTCACCAGGTAGTAAGTATCCTTTAGATACAGTTTTTGCGTAAATTTCTGTGTTGGCCCAGACGGGAAAGTGTACGCCCACTTCCCAGCCAAATTCTGCGCCGTGATTTATTTCTTTATTTTCCATGTTATGTTTTAAAAATCTTTATTTAACTTTAGTTATTCTTTGAAACAATTTTCCAATTGGTAAAATTTTTACTTAAGCACCTTTTAGTAACAGCAGTTTCTGAAATGTTATATTTTTTTGCGCACTCCCGTCTAGTTGCGTATATATCATCGTCTACTTGTATTTGTATTGCCATTCCATTTTTACTACCAAGTTTACTTTCACTTATCTTACGCCTAGTTTCATCTGACCATTTTCTTTTTTTTCCAGCAATAGCTAATTTATTTCTATACTCCAAACTATTAAAGATAGAAGTAGGGTCTGCCCAGATAGATTTAACTTTATCTGAAAGATGTGCAGCATCTCCAAAAAATTTATTTTTATTTTTCAAACTTAATTTTAATTTTACTTCATCTGAGTGTTTTCTACCCTTTAATGAATTTGACAAATTCTTTTTAAAATTATCAAGCTGCTGACTTGTATAATACCGAGTAGTCCAGCCTCCAGTTCCCCCAGCTGCAAGATTATACGAATTTTCTGAATAATAACTAATCCAAAATTTCTCTCTGATATTTAATTCTTCAATAGATGAACAGGTTTCTATTAGCTCAACTTTAAAATTAGAGATTCCGTATTTTTTTATTGCTCTCCAAAGAATTTTACCTGATCCTAAATACTTATCAGTAAACTCTTTTTCACTTTTTCCAATATATACTTTAGAATTCAATAAATTTTTAGTTTTATAGATATACATAGAATTATCATTTTAATTATTTATTCTATAGTTAGATGATAAAACTACAATTAAGAAAAAAGATGATCTTCATCCCAGTTTTCATTTTCTCCTGCTTTAGAATAGTCAGTCGGTCGCATTGAAAAGAAATCTGTCCAAGTTGCACCACCAGTAAGGTGATAAAACCAGTCAAGATTACTTGCAAGTTCTTCTGAATACTCAAATATGCCTTCGTATCCTAGCTCATTAAGCTTTTCATTTGCTCTCTTCTTAATAAACTCCTTGAGATCGACTGACTTAAGGTTATCAAGGTCTCCCATCTCAAACATTTTATCGATGAAGTTAAGCTCTAGCTCAACCATTAAGGTAGCAGCCTCTTCAACTTGTGACTGAACTGCCGTTCTAAGCTCTGGATAGTCTTCACACATGTGTCTAAAGAGTTGGCATCCCATTTTTGAGTGAAGCGATTCGTCTCTTACTGACCACTTCATTTGTTGACCGATTCCCTTAAGTAGATTTCTCATCTGGAAGGAATAGAGAACCGCAAATGAAGAATAGAGAGAAACTCCTTCTGCAAAAGCAGAGAATATTGCAAGAGATCGAGCAACATCCTTTCTGGCATCAGCCGATTCAAAAAGATCGATGTGTGTGTAATCTGACCGAGTCTCCATCAGGAAATCGAATTTTGCAGAAGTGGTAGACTCACGTAAAAAGGCTCTAAAATCTTCAAGACCCAGAGTCTCATTTAGGTAGGAATAGGCAACTGCATGTATCGTTTCCTGAGAACCAAAGATCATTGCCATCTGCTTGATCTCGTGCTTCGGAAACCATTTTGTGACCATGCCTGTCCAGTAATCAGATACTGCGCATTCAGTTTGAGCAAAACCTAAGAGGATATTACCGACTAGATTCTTCTCAGACGGAGTTAGGTTTTCGTTCCAGTCCTTAACATCTCCTTGCATAGAGATCTCAGTATGAAGCCAAAAGGCCTGTGCTTGTTTAAGCCAGCCCTCGGTGTAATAAATTGGGAATTCGAATGGTTTGTATTCGATTCGTTCTAAAAAAATTGACATATTACTTATTATTTTAGACAAAAAAATCCTATCACTAACATAACTCGTAAGTGCGTGAGCATCAAAAAAATTAAGTAAGTGATAGGACTTTAGATCATCTTGATTATTTATTCAAGAGTCTTTTTAGGGAGTGTCTTGTCTAAGTTAAAAAATTGGATTAGGCTTCTACGAATTCAAATTTAAGGCTCTTCTTGATAGGGTCGACCTTAAATACTTTAACCAGAGGATAACGATTGAGGTTATCTTTTAGGTCTTGTCTCTTCAAAGAGACATCAAACTTTTCTCCATCAATTTCTATTGATATTGAATTTTTATTTTCGTTAACTGTGTACTTGAAGCTTTGGTTTTCGGTCCTGTTACGCAGAGTCTGCCACTGCATCTTTTCAGTGCTTACTTGAGACTGGTCCAAGGTAAGAACTATTCTGTATTGGTCTCCCTTTTGAGTAACGTCCTTAACGTATACCTGGATCTTATCACCGGCTCTTAGAGTCTTACGAATCTCATCGTAGTTCTGGAACTCAGATTTGTGGATGAGTCCAGTGTAATATCCGTCGATTTCTACGAATACTCCAAAGTCATATGGAGAATTGGTAAGTACACCAGCGTATGGAACATCGAAGCTGAGTTCGCTGATCATCGTTGGCATTGACTTGGCAATGTACTTCTTGTAAGAAAGAATAAAGAGGTCGTTTGCAGCGTCGTAGTTATCCACCATGACAGTAAGAGTTTTACCAAGCATGTCATTGAAGTTATGAACAACGTTTGCTGCTGCATGCGATCCTGGAATAAAGCACTCCACCTCGTTTTGATAGATCGCAAGGTAACCGCCTTTTATCAAACGCTTGATCTTCACGTCAAACCAAGTGCTGTTATTAAGGTGATCAAAAAGTTCCTGTTTGTAGGTAACTGAAAGTGCCTTCTTCTCTGATCCAAAATACTCTCCGCTTTTTGTCACCTTGTATAGGGTAACATAAAAGTCCTTGATGTTTCCTGAAACAAGATCCTCAAGTGGTTTTGAGTATTCCTTGAGAGGAATACAAATACTTACTCCTGAGTTTATTTCTTCAACAAGAAGAGTCTTGTCATCAGTGTATAGTGTCTTGGGTCTTACCTTGTAAACTTCACCTTCAGTAAGGTCTTTGCTAGTGATCTTCTGTACGCCAGAAGATTCACGACCGCTCATCATATCGTATAGCATTTGAGCGTATGGTTCTTGACAATAGACTCTTACTTTATTCTTCTTATCGTCCTCAGTTAGAGAGATAGATTCGTTGTATTTTCCGACCTTTGCAAACGGGTCAAGTTCAGTTGTTAGGAATGGATTCATTCAGTGATTTTTATAAGTAATTTATATCACCAAACTGGTAAAAAGTTTTAGAAAAATTATAAATATGCACGAAATAATCCAAGCTTATCTGCACCGTTTGCCAAGAACTCATCAAGAAAGAGCAGGAAAAGGATATTTTTAGGGCTCAGTCTTTCCCATGAAGGAATATCGTCTTGACTTACCAGAGGGTGTATGCTACGAAGAGCCAACGATGCAACCTTAGAGTCAGTCGTCGATATAGTACCAGTAGAACTAACTTGTGGAATCTTTAAAACGGGCAAAATGGAATCAAGAGCGCCTGCGCCAGCTACAAGTATCGTCGGTAGTGGAGAGTTTGCAATAGGCGACATCACAGATTCAACGATGCCCAATTGTGCTTCCACTTTAGTAGCGTCAATTATGTTGAAGTTAGAGGATTTTGGAGAAAACTGTTTGGCCTTAGCAAATGCAGTAAATGTGGCAAATGCAGGAGGTCCTCCTGGTGGAATCAAGTATTGTACAGATTCTAGCAAGTTTAGGTTAACTCCATGCGCACCTTTTATTGCGCTAAGTATTTGATAAAAAGGATCAAGCAAGTGCTCTACCGTATCAAAGCCAAGTGTCACAAAATTCTTAAGGATTGCAAGTAGATCTCCTGGATTAAGACTCAAAAAGTCAAATGCCAGAGTCTGAAATGCTGGCAGTATGTCACGATCAGATGCAACTAGGATATTTCCAGAGCTGTATAGTGAAGAAGTTGGAGACTTGATTAATGGGACATGATTTGGATCATAGTTCCCATTAGACAGTATTGAAGTTTGTGAAGTATCGGTATCACAATTCACTATGGTGATTGAAGGATCTACTGTTGCGTGGCCGGATGAGCCATTTACAACGGGACCGGCTGCTGAACTTATACTTTGTGGAGTCGGACCAGATGCTGAATTTTCGTGAGGCAAAGAATTATTTAAAAAGGCAAGAAGCGCATCGGCTAGGACTTTCTTTAAGATATTTAGATCGATCGAGATCCTTGCAGGAAGAGCTGGTTCGAGTGCAACGTTTGGTACTTTTATCTCAAATAGAGACGTAAGAACTCCAGCAAACGAACTGGCAAAGGTGAGCAGATTTATTGCAGGAGCAGGTATGCTTAGGGAAGCCGGTATGCTATTTTTAATGATCCCAATATATCCGCTAACAAGTTCCCTAGGTGAAATATTGGACTTACCTCCAAATAGTGACTTTATGTTTTGAGGAGAGAGCCCCATCACATATTGATCTAGCAATAGCTTAACCGATTCAAACACTGGAATTGCCGGTGATATTCCAGACAGGTCCAGTGAGAATGCTTTCTTGGCGCAGCATGGAGCAAAAGGATCAAACTCGACTTTAAGACTTGAAAGAGTTGCAATTACTTCTGGAGTCAGTGCAAGGATCTCCTTTATTCTTTGGTTTTCAAAAATATTGGAAAGCTGAGCCTGACTCTTGGCTAATTGTGTTTGCAGCTTGGCTTTTGCTGCGGGATCGGTTTCTGAATTTACTCTTTTTTGAAGGTCAGCGACTTCCTGTTGCTTTGCTGAAAGACTACCAAGATCCCTCTTTCCACTTACTGTATCGATAAGAGTCGAGTTTATCTCTAATATTAGCTTTTGTACTTTATTAAAGTCCTTCTCTATGTTTAGCTGATTGTTACTTTGTGCTGAATCTAGAGCGACCTGTTTAAGAGCGTCTTTACTTTTTGCAAGCTGAACAAGCAATATATTTTTAACAGTGACACTTTCTTGTGAGATGAATTGAGTCCTGTACATGCTAGAGAACTCAAGGATATGCGCTAGAAAATCAAGTATTGCGTTTTGCTTAGGTTCAAGAGTAGAAGAATCCTTAGGTATTGTGACAGTAGGTAAGGTGATCCTATCAAAGTAGTGCATTAAGTCAGAGCGTATCGCTCCCAACTTTTCATCGAGCGAAACTCCATCGCTTTTCATTTGAGCACGGATCTCTTTTGCCTTTGTATCGTCACCATTGACTAGGGCAGATTGAAGATCAGAAAGGAGCCTCGCGGTTCTATCAGTTATCTTGGATTTAATTGAGTTTGCAGTTGACATTACAGGTTTGCCAAGATCGTCAATTCTCTGCAACACCGACCTCTTTGCGTCCTCAATAACGTCCTTAATTGAGTCAGTCTTATCGATCATCTTTTGCAACTTCTCAGCATCAGTGAGGTTTGAAATTGACTGCTCAAGATTGGCCTTCTCCTTTGCGATCTTCATGAGTCGATTTGAATTTCCATATTTGGTTGCAATCGACTCAGCCTCGTTTAAAATATTTCTCTGCTGATTTAATTGCACGAGTTGAGTAGGACTAAGATTAAAGTTGGCTCCATTCGCAAGTTCTTGAGCAAGTCGATTTGCTTTTTGTTCAGCAGCAAGAGCAGCAAGAGGCATCTGAACTCCGGGTTTGATGGATTCGTCTTGTGAAGAGTATCCAAACTTTGGTGAGGTTCCCCTAATGGTAAATATGTGCTGTTTAAATCCGTTGCTTGAAACAAAAAATATGACCGGCGATATAAAGACACCGTTGATTGTCAAAAAGAAAACAATACTTCCCATCGGTGTAGAGATCACAATTAGAGGAAGCCAGATTACCGGCAAAGGTATTTTAATTAAACCTCCAGGAGTAGGAATAGTAAGGCCAACTGGCCAATACCTCAATTCAGTGATGTTCGGCAGATTTGGTATGGGCAGCAATCCAAGTAGATTTGCGACCTTTGCAAATTCCATCCAATAACATAATTGGGTAGAATTAGGTAGAGTCGGATCGCTGCCATTTTTTATTGTGTTTACATATAGTGGGTCAGATCCTAATTTATTTGATGTGTCTCCACAATTCTGTACAGGCTGATCAATTTTATCAAAGCACTCAGGGCTCTCCTTCTTCAAAGAAGCCTTTACGTTATCTGGGGTAGGTTTTAACTTATCTACTTGAGACTGGACCCTAGCAATTTCCTGGTCAAGGTCAGTTGCCTTTTGAAGAAACTCTTGATTTTGACGCTTAATAGTCTCAATGACTCCAGAAGTTGCACTGTTTTGGCTCGGTAGATACACATTCACTCTGCCAAGAGCCAATGCAAATTGGATCTCCTTGCGTGCAATTGTTTGCATCGTGAGTTTGATTGCTGCTTGCTTTGGACTGATAACTGCGGCTCTCACCTGAGCCTTTTTATTTTCAAGAGTCGTCTCAAATGACTGATAAAAATCTTGTAACTTTTTGAGATCCTTAATAAAGTACTCAGAACCGGCTTCCCTCTTCTTTTCAGAAGAAGTGCCCTTAACTAGAGGATCGACTGCAGAGGCTTCAGTCGTTAGACCGCGATCGTCTAGCGTAAAAAAGTTGTTTAGTGGGTCGTTTAGCAGGTTGTAGTACTTTGTGTATATGTCACCAGTTGGGTGCACGTTATTTCTTATCTCAAACTCGTAAACCTTAAATTGGTCTGAGTCCTCAAAGAAAGTTTGCTTTTCAAGCAGAGGATTCTTACGTATTGGAAAGTCAATCACATTAGACTTTCTATCTCCAGTCTTTCGGTCAACTGATTCGCTCTCAAACTTAAAAGTATCGAGTTGTGGAATGGATATACTAAAGCTAAAGTAAGAAGTGTCTACGGCCTGCTGGATTGTTGTTGGTACCTGATCTATTATCTTTGCTCGAATACCTTCAGAGTATTGAAGAAAAAGGGAATCGACCGATTCAATAAGATTTTGATCTACATAGTTATTGTAGAGAAGAGCAATATTCTGTGAAATGTATGCAGGGTCTGCATTTGGAGATCCCAAGTAATCTATTATCTTTTGGTAAGTAGCATCATTTAAGATAGGCACAGACTGGTCTTTGGAATCAAGTAAAGCCTGAGTGGCTGAGATCTCAGACTCAAGGTCAGCGATCTCAGAATTAAGATTCCCAACTGAAACAGAGTAAGCGCTAGTATTTGAGTTAGGAGTGATTGAATTTATCAGGTTTGCAAGATCTGATTTCTTACTATTTAACGATTGAGTTAGACCATTAAGCTTGGTAAGCAGAGGATCGAAATCGCCAAGTATTCTGGACATCTCAGCTGATCGCTCCTCATAATAATACTTGATCGGTATAAAGTTATCCTTATACTCAATTAACTTATCAAGCAGGTTCTTGTACTTGTGATAGTTCTCAATTTGAACCTGAAGATCGCTAGTCACTCGGTCTACTGCATCAATACACTTTTTTGCCTCATTTGTGACTGCCTTTTTTACAAGAGCATCGTATTGATTTTTAACGGCATCTGTGGGAAGTGCTTGAAGTAATTTTGGGATTGCCAGATCATCACATGGAAGCTCGCTAATTGCACCAAATGGAGCACCGACTTCGTCAACCGGCTCACACAAGGTGGAATTTAGCAAGTCCTTTAATTGATCATCTGTAAACTTACTCTTAACTTCACTGGGTGGGATTCGTAGGACATTAGCTATCTCGTTTATTAATATGTCTAGGACAGAAGTCAAATCTGAGTGTTATTTTCTTATATTATTTATCAGAAACAAAAAAGGCAGCCTAAATGGCTGCCTTTCAATTAAAATCGAACGCAAAATGGCCGTATTACGCTTCAACCTTAATACTATTGTCACCAGCTTCTTCCATCAGGGTACATTCAGTAGTGAGCATCATTCCTGCGATAGAAACTGAATTTTCAAGAGCAGATAGTGTAACTTTTAGAGGATCGATGATTCCAGCGTCTACCATTTCAACATAAACGTTATTTCTTACGTCTAGTCCAAATGTTTTGCTTTTTTGGGATGCTATTTCATTTTTCACAACATCAAAGCTGAGTCCTGCATTTTTTAAGATAGCCGCAAGAGGTTCAGTACAAGAATCGATTAGGATCTTTGCACCGATCAGCTCACCGTCATTGCTGAATTTAACTTCACCTGACTGGATAGCTGCCTGCAGTTTCATGCTTGCATTGAGTAAAGCAACTCCTCCACCTGGAAGGATTCCTCCGTCAATCGCTGCGCGAGTAGCGCTAAGGGCATCATCAAGACGATCTTTTTTCTCCTTCAGTTCAACATCGCTGTAAGCTCCGATCTTTAGGATAGCAACGCCTCCTTCAAGCTTTGCAAGTCTCTCTTTAAGGATGAGCTTTTCAGACTCATTATCCTTAAATTCGATTTGTGACTTTATTTCGTTTACTCGATTTGCAATGGAATCAGCAGTTCCAGTACCGTTCACGATTGTTGTTTTATCAACAGTGACGATCACCTTTTCAGAAGAACCCAAGATTTCTTGGATAGATGCAGGATTTAGATTTGCAAGTTCATGGCCTTCGTCCTCAGAAAGAACGGTTGCACCAACAACAGTAGCAATATCTTTAAGCTGTGCTTTTTTACCTTCTGCGTATCCTGGGGAACGTACTGCCGCCACGTTTAATACTCCATTGACTCGGTTTAAGATAAGGGTCTGGAGGGCATCTCCTTCGATATTATCTGCAATGATGAGTAGTGGACGTTTAGCACTAGTCGTAAATTCAAGTATCGAGATGAGACCCTTTAGGTTTTTGATCTTACCGTTGTAGATCAAGATGTATGGGTTAGTAAAGTCAACCTCAAACTTGGTCATCTCAGTGATAAAGTATGGAGACATGTAACCGCTATTAAATTGCATCCCCTGAACAAGATCCATGTAGGTCTCGTGGGTCTTGCTGTCTTCAACAGTAACGACTCCATCAAATCCAACTGCCTTTAAGGCATCAGAGATTATTTGTCCGATCCTGGTATCTCCGTTTGCAGAAATAGTAGCAACGTCTCTTATCTTGTCAATGTCTTCGACTTTTACTGCATCTGCCTCAAGGTAAGATTTTACAAGCTCAGCTGCAGAATCAATACCTCTTTTGAGTTCCATTGGATCATGGCCAGACTCGATCAGTTTCATACCGCGATTGAGTATTCCTTGAGAAAGAACGGTCGCGGTAGTGGTTCCGTCTCCGGCTTCTTGTGCAACGTTTGACGCTACCTGTTTTACCATCTGTGCACCAAGATTCTCAAAAGGATCCTTTAGAAAGATCTCACGAGCAACGCTAACTCCGTCCTTAGTGATAGCGTATTGATTTTTTCTTCCAAGGACAACGTTTCTTCCCTTGGGTCCAAGTGTCACCTTAACCGCATCGGCTAGTGTATTCACTCCTTTACGTAAAGCGTCTCTGGATTGTGAACCAAAGAGGATTACTCTTGCATTAGTACTCATTATATTAATTGTTTTTTTGTAAAAAGGTGTAAAGTCTTTCTCTAAGATCTACTGTTTTGTGAAGCGAAGGTTTTGATTCCGGTCCAATCCACACTAGAAAAGCACCCTTGGTTTCAAATCCGGCTTCCTCCTGTAGGATCAGTCGATATAGACTTAGTTGTATTGAATATACGTTTAGCGAGTTTTCCCAAAGGTCGTCAAACGGCCAAAGGAGTTTCTTGTATTTGCCCTTTGGATCCCGATCTGTTGTAAACTTCTTGTTAGTCTTCCAATCGCCGACATAATAATCCTGTCCCATTCGAAATAGCGCATCAGTTGTTCCTGCAAGACCCCATTTTCTGGAAAAGAGTCGAAACTCTTGCTTTACTGGAGTCAGTTTATGTAGTCGCTCTTCATAAAGAGAAAGAAAAGAATTTACTCGAGAAAGGATAATGGGATCCTCAGGCAGAGGAGGATTGGTGCCGTTATAGTAGTCTTCAATCCACTTGTGAACGGCAGTACCTAGATCCATTGCAATTTCAGAAGTCTTTTGCCACTCGTTAAGAATATCCTGCTTGGTCTTGCCAGTCGACTGGGCTTTTTTCTTTGCCCAAAAATCAGAATTGAATTCCGGTTTAAACTGACTAAGAAAGCCCGTAACAGATTTAAAAGTCTGTACAGGCTTTCCGGTTTGAGGATCTAGGTAAGTGTAAGTATGTGATTCTTCATCGAACCTAAAGTTAGGATCAATAAAGTAGTTTAATAGTGATTCCAAAAATTATGTGGTTTGCAACTGAAAGTCTTCTACTACCGGGAGATTTGATAGTTTTAGTAAGACTTGCGCAACAGTAAGCACGTCCTTTTGGCAGTATGTGGCAATGCGCTTGACATTTTTTTCTTTCCAAAAGACCATGCCGACTTTGTCACCTCTAATATCGTCCTTAGGGGTAGCAATATCGAGACTTGTCGCAAGCAACTCAAGCGAAGCAAAACCCTCTTGCCAAGCGCCAAAGCTCCATATTTCAGAAGTATCAATTAGCGGCATTTCCCAAGGTTTAAGGTTAGTAAGTTGAAGACCCTTAGGCAGAGGTGAGCCTGACATTATGATTCTCTTGCACATCATAGGTACATCAAATCTCTTGATGTTATGGCCCACGAATTTGTACGATGCAAATTTTTCAAAAACTGTTTTGATACCGGCTAGAACTTCTGCCTCATCGTCTGATGCATAGCTTTTTATTGTCATGATAGAAGTCGTACCAGTAATGTCATCAGTCGAAAAAGAGAGACGGCCAAAGGATGCGCACACAATTCTACTAAATTCAGGAGTAAGCGCTGCTTTTTCGACATAGAGTTCATCATTGCTGAGCATTTTATTTTCTTCAAACCTGCTACGAAGGTATTCGCAACGCTTTTCCCAAAGCTCTGCCATTTTTGAATTGACAGATCGTAGGTCGTCTAGCGTAGCATAAGTTGATGCAGTTTCAAGGTCAAAGAATACCATCTTTGAGAGTTCAGGTTGGGTGTACATGTATGTGTGATTATTTTTGTAGCTGGTTTTCTATGTATTGTGCGATAATAATGATAGCTTCGTCCTGGATCCACATGTGATCCTTTTCGTTTATTATCAATGAAAAATCGCCATCTGTTGGATCTAGCACAACATCAGTGAGAGTGGATATTGGATTGTGCCTTAATTTTCGAGTGGCCTCCACTCTATCTAGGAGACGATTAACTGCCTTGCTTGAGTGGCTTTTTGCAGAGATTCTTGATTTGCCATGGGAGGATTCATTTAACTTGGATTCAAGTTTAGCTCTACGCTCACGTGTGGCTTCATAATTGTAATAGCTAGTAGATTCTCCGCTGGCTCTGCTAAATATCGTCACATCAAGCTGACTCCAGTCAGTTACATTTTCATAATTTTTAAGTATGTAGATCTTTGCACAGTCTGCAACAAGAACCATTGCCGCAATGTGATCACTGTATGTTTCATAAAAATTAGACTGAGTCCAAGATTTAGTGTCTGCAAGTTTAGCTTCATACTCTTCTACGCTAAGAGAGCAGGGCCTAAATATTATTCCAGGTATCTGTTTCATTCTGAGTCAGTTATGTAGATGTTGTTCTTTTCTCTGTATTCAAGTTCCTTGGCATACATTTTGCTAGGAAAAGAGTCAGCCATGCCAAGCTTTTCATTGTAGATTATACAATTTTCAAGCCATGGATTACTCATTTTATGCAAAGGTGTCCAAGTTAAAGGCTGAGTTCCGTCCTTTCCTCTTCCGCCTCGGTGAAAGCTCTCACGAATGACTTCAAAAGGAGCATCTGAGTAAACAGTAAGCTCTTCGTATGGAGCCGACTCATGCACGTTACGATGAAGGTAGTCATTACCGCCGTCTACCATGTAGGTCAGACCGTTTGCATCTTTATGTAGAGTAAAATCATGGCGATGCATCGATCTTAGTATGGTCCCGTCCGGCGTACGGATCTGATTTAGTACTATTTTTTTATCATTCATGGATAAGGGATAATTGGTTTCGAATTTCAGCAGCTCTTTCGTAATTTTCATCAGCTACGGCATTGAGTAACTCAGCATTGAGTCGTTGAGAGTCAGTAGCAAGAGGAGCTTCATTCTGAAGGATCTTCACCCAAGCAGAAAGGTAGAGAATTAGGTTTTCCTTCTTTTGAAAGTACTCAGTAGGATACTCTTCAGTCACAGTTTCATCGTATATTGGTTCGACAATGGCCTTGTGTATCTTCTTGCCAAGGAGTCGTCCGATGAAAGAAGAGGAAGGTATTATTTCGGTACGCTCAGTCTGTCCAACCTTTACTCGATTCACTGTTTTTACCTTTTTGATTCCACTTGCTGCAAGTATTGCAGGATTTTCAAGGTACTCAAGGTGAACGATATCAGAACGAGTTAGACCGGCTGCTTCCAGGTCGCGAATTATTTTGGGAAGATCTTTACCTGTGATTGAGCACGAATTTTGTACTGCATTTTTCCAGGTCCAAGGAAGCTCCTTTTGGTTATTTTCTTTACGAGAAGCATTCACCGTTTTCATTACTAAAAACACGTCCTCTCTCATTTCATCGAGCTTGCTTGCGTTTATTCCAAGAACTGCCTGTGAGACTACGCCGGCATTGCAGGAACACTGATTTGACCAGTCATAGAAAATTGTGTCATTCTTTAGAGCGTCAATCGCGATTATTAGCGAGTTTATTAATTTAGATTTACTTTCTTTCATCTCTATTTTTTTAAATAAGATACTATTATTTTGCAAATAATTAAATTAATCACTGTTCCATTCAAAGTGAAATGGTGAAGTTTCCCTTTCCATTAGGTCTACATAGTCTTGTTTGCTATCCTCCTTATCTAAACGACTACGCAAATCAGTCTCTGCCTTTTTTTCTTTTGCTGCACGATCAAGAATCGGCTTGACCTTCTTTGAATAATCAATCTTCAGCTTTTTACAAAGATCAATTAACGGTTTCTTTGAATGGTCTGAATCAAAGTTATTGGCAATCAGGCGGATCCAAATATTAAATCGAGAGCGCATATCTGATTTTTTATCAAGCTCAACGTTCCACTTTTTTAGCTGATCCAGTAGAAATGGCACATGCTCACTATTCCCATAGTTGACAAAAGAATATTGAAGGTGATTCTTTATTATGAATCGAGTGAGTTCATCCCAGCTTTCGTACTTTCCATATTGGTTAGTGCCTAAAAGTTTGGGAAAAAGAATAGATTTTAGGTAGGCTTCAGCAAATTGCGGTTCGTTATTAAATACATTGAAGCACTCATTCATTATATGAGAAACTACTGAGTTTACTCTGTAATACTTGGAAGAAAGATCATCATCATATCGATTGGAAGCATATTGAAAGGACTCGCACCACTGAAATATTTGATAGACAGTGGAGCCCTGATCTGTCAAATAGCCATCGACTTCAAAATACTTACGTTCTTCTTTGCGAATCTCTTTTCCCCACATGTCTGGTAAGCCCTTCTTTTTTTCCTCAATTGCAGCATCTGCTTCCGGAGTCATCGTATATCGAATCTTGTCATATAACGCGATTGAAAATAGTGTAGTCTTTACTCGGCTGACTTCAGAATCAGAGCCAAGGAGCCAGTATGCACTGTTTCCAGACCTAGCTGACATTTCTGGAATTATGTCAAGACACAATAACTTAAGTCTATCTACTCGATCTCGAGTTTCCCATTTTGAGAAATCGGTGGATCCTGAATTAAGTTTAAGGGCAAGTGAGGTGATGCGATTGGCTGCCCAAATAGATTTTTCAATTCTTTCGTTATCGGATAGTCCCATGTTAATTATTTAATGAAGTTGGCTTCATGAGTTTAGTATTGATTTCACTAAGCAGGTCATTTACCTGATAGTAAGAAAAAGGAGAAGGCTGTTCCAAAATTTCCGTAAGATGATTTATATGCATCTTAAGAAGAATTCTCAATTTTCGATCAAGTTCATCTAAACTGTCTCCTTGAACAATCATAGAAGGAAGATTGACTGATTGAGCAACAAATCCTGAATCTTCAGTAATAACATACTTTATTGCCTCCTGTAATAAATTAGGTGCTTTATTATCCATGTGTATAGTATTTAGTTTCGATTAGCGTTCTTAGTGCCCCGACAGCCTCTCGATAATCATTGAATAGAGGAATTCCAAATCTGGTGCAGACAATATCAACGTTGCCCTTTCTCCAGAAGCTCTTAGGACAACATACAATCATCTTTTTAGAGTTTGCAAATAGTCCCAACTCAAGAAGAGAGATAGGTGATTTTGTTAGAGGACTAAAGTACATAAAAATTATGTCGCTTTTCATTAGGTGAGTCAATTCCCAATTTACCTGATAATTAAATTGAGGATTAGTTTGATCCTGTTCCCAAGTAGAATCCCAATCGTCGCGTCTAGGATTAAAAAAAGCAACATCTTCCAGGTTAAGGTCCTTAAAGGAATCAGTAAGTGTAGTTTGCCAATCTTCAGCAGTGCCCATTTCAATAGAGCCTGCTAAAAAAATAGAGACCCGAACAAAATTCGGGTCTCCATCTGTAGGTTTATAAGTAGCTATCATTTTTCTTTTTTGTATTCTACTTATACGGTCTTAGTAGGATCTGCTGGAGCGTTTTGTTGTGGTGCCTTTTTAGAATTTAGCACTTCCAAGAGTTGCATTCCAAGGAGACCGCTGATAGAGCTATTTGCAGAATCTCCACCGCCTGAGATAAGCACTTCTGGTATGATTTTGATTCCGTTTTTACCGATTTCCTCAGTGATCTTGAATTTAGCAAAGTTGTCTCCACCCATTGCTTTTACCTGTTGTTCATAGGCTTCAGCGGTTGACTTACCTATCGCTGCGATCTTTTTAGCTTCAGCGTCACCGGTGAGTTCTATTTGTTTTGCATCGGCTTCTGCGGTCATCACTTTTGCTTTTGCTTGAGCTGAGGCCTTTAGTTCAAGGGCTTTTGCTTCACCCTCAGATTTTTTAACTGCAGCTTCGGCTTCTCTTTGGGAGATTTCAACGGATTGCTGTGCTGCAACCATTTTTCCTTGCATGTCAGCCAGTGCCTTAGCTGATTCAAGAGTCTTACGTTGGTCTTGAGCTTTACGTTGAGTATCGTATGTCACCTTCTCTTCCTCTGCGATCTTACGATCGGTAAGAGTCTTCATCAGCGATTCTGGTGGCACAATATCTCCGATCAGGGTGTCTACTGCATGTACGTTGTATTCTTCTAGCACTTTGCTGATTGACTCCTTTGCAGCATCTTGGCGATTCTGTCTTGTAGAAAGGAATGAGATGACGTCTGAGTCTTGAGCAGAGTTACGGAAGTAGTTGCCGATTGTTGGTTCCAGAACTTGAGATACCAGATTCTGCATTGAACCGAATCTTGCGATCACTTTAGGCGCTTCGTTTGAAGGGATATGTATGATCTGGGATACGTCTAGGTTGAAAGGGAATCCGTCTTTAGAACGTACTGTGATTGTGCTCAGCTTTTCATCGAGTCGGTGGGACTCATTTCGACCGGATGCCCAGTTAAGTACGAGGTTAGTAGTTGGTACTACTTCTATTTTATGGGTGTATGGGTTTATTGCATACTTTCCAGGATCAAGCGGAGTCGCCCAAACTCCTTTTTCTCCCTTACTTACGATATTTCCGTGCTTGAAGCTCTCACCGGTAACATCGGTTCCAACTTTTCCGACATATGCGATCACTACTCCTGCGCTACCTATCGGTATTTGAGTCATCGGCACCTTTTCTACCTGTACTGCCCATGGATTCAGGGAGTAGTTACCGGCTTGAATGACCTGCTCTTGTAGACCACGTTGACCTCCACCTTCTAGGAACTTATCAAAGTCTTGGAAGTTGTTGTGTTTTTCAATTACGTTACCAGCAATCGTACCGATTTCAAGTTGTCTACCGTCAAGAGCAGTAATGACTCCGATTTGTCCGTCTTCGATATAGGTAAGATCTGCAACAGTCACATCAAATAAGAAGGTATTGATTCGGTAGACTCCGTTATTAAGGTAGCCTACCTGCTTACCTCTTTGTCCGCTATTGGAAAGAAAGGCAGTGGCATCTTGATAGTCATCGCAATCTACGTGTCTAGCAAGGATTGCACCTTTTGGAAGAGAGTCTCCATCCTTTGCTGAAAGCAATCCGATTTTACCTTTAGGGATCACTACAAGTGGTGATTGATCGATTGAATATTGCCATGGCCAGTAGAACCAATAGAGACCTGGAGCAAGGGTCTTAGCTTGATAGCCTGGTTCTCCCTTTAGTGCAATGATCTTGCCATCGGGCATTGTTTTGTTTTCACCAAAGAGGACAAATTTTTTAGTCACCAGTCCGATCTTGTCCTCGGGAATTATTACCATTCCGAGTAGAGCGCGTAGGGTGAACTGATAGAAGACGAGTGCTAATACCGGAATTAGCAATAGAGCGTACGGTAGATAGTGTAAATACTGCATTTTGTGTTTTATAATTGTTAATGAAAAAATGTTAAGATATGCTTGCAATTCTTTGACGGATTTCAGTTAGGGTCGTCTGGTTGTAGAATTTACCGTCTTCATAGATTGTATGTAGGAGACCTGTAGCTTCCTCTTCGTGAGTGCACTGAGTTTTTACCGCATATTCTCTGTCTTCTTCAAAGACTGCAACAAGACCCTTTAGAGATTTTTTAGTACCGTTATCTGTCACCGGATCCTTGTAGATGTCATACTCTTTTCCGTCAGCCTCAAACCAGGCACCTTTAGCAGCAAAGCCGAAAGTGTCACGTGTGTTGTATTGATATGTGTAAGATCCTACACCGAGTACAATATTAGTAGCGGCAAAACCTTTAGCTTCAAGACATTTGTAGATTTCTACTTGGCGGTCGAGCGTGATAGAATCGCCGTATATTGCTCCGATATGCGGGTCAAGTACTTTGTAACCTTGTTCGTTTACTGTTCCTCCGAATATTTCCCAAAGTAGTTCTATAACTCCTTTGTGTTTTGGTTGATATACATAATCTACAAAACCATCCTTAGTCTTAGTGTAATATTTTGTATTTTTATCCTCAAGGAAAATGAATTTTTCCCCTTCAGGAAGAATAAATGGTTTATTAATATCTTCCTTTTTGATAACTCGATATGGTTCAAATTCTCCACAAATAATATCTACAGGATCACCAGAGTCAGGACGTATTACGAGTTTACCGTCTCTTGCCATAATAGCGTCTTTGTTAGCTGGAAGATACTTAGTAATAAGTGTCCACAAATCAAATGTATCTGCTACTATTGAAAGTATTCCTGTTGGAAAGTCTTGCAGCCAATCGGCAATCATTTGTTGCTCGCCTACTGTGAATATTTTAGTGGTTGACACTGAGTGTTCTGAGGCATTCACTGAACTGATGCAAACCTGATTTTCTGGCTCATCATAGAAATAGCGAGCAGCTGGGATCACGATAATTGTATCGGATCCCTTGTGTGAAGATGCATGACCTAGGCCAGAGGAGAGCATATCCCAAGGAGAAAGTCCGCGAGCACTAAAATCGTGAGCCATGTAGTCAATTAGCCATGCATTTTTAGAGTCAGTTTTCATTACCCACTCTACTAGGTTTCTACGGTATTGTAGAGCAATTGTTGCTGATGTCGAAGGCTTCCATGCAAGAGAAGAAATGATTGTCTCCAAGTAAAGGGTCAGCCAGGCAAATCCGTCAACCGTATTGACAAATGTCATGTGAGGAATGTTTGGTAGAGTCTCGATACCTTCAGGTAAAGATTTTACCCTGACTGGTAGGTATTGAAGATCATGAAGAGCCTCAAAGTGAGAGGCATCATATGGCATGCCAAGGTATGCAGAAATGTCCATACCGAACTTTACTGCAGATTCCTTAGGGAGGGCAAAAAAGTTTTCTGCATATTCATCGTGTAACCAGCGCATGACCAGTTGTTGGCCGAAGGATACGATCTTTTTAATGTTTCCTGGAGCGTATTTTACGCTTCTTGGAATCCAGGTGCCGTAAAGTTTTGTTGTTCCTTTAGCGAGCATTCTCCTGTGGCCGAGCTTATAGCCATCGGCATACCATATTGCAGGGGGTTTAAACATAGTTTGTTTTTACTTTTTAAATATTACTATAGTTACTATACAATCTTTTAGCTCACGTTTAATGATGTGCTTGATTTTTTCCCAGTCTCCACCAGCAAGACCTGCGCCAATCATCGGTAGCCCAATGTGCAAGCCTTTGTATTTTTGATTGATCTTACGCATGCAAAGTGTGATTGCCTCGTAATCTACTGGTGTGTCAACTCCATCTGTATGATTTTTTCCATAGGAGTATTGAGTGTATGCATTGATCACAAAGACACCTCTTTCCATGTCCATGCGAGAGATGAGATGGGCTTCTATTTGACCCAGTTTATTGATGTCACCTTTGTACTTTATATCTTCTAGTGGAAATAGGTCACAGCCAAAGGCAGAGGCCATTTGTGGAGCCAATCCTGCTCCCATTGTGCAAAGGCAGTTGCAACCGTGCGCAATCACATCAAATTTTCCTTCTTTAGCTAGGGCAATTAGATCCCCATAAACTTCGGTGTAGTTATTCATTTAGATAGATGTTTTTAGAATATTCCAAGTTGAGTGACTAACGGATCAGTTATGTCTGAGTAGCTATTGCTGCAGTAGATTCCGTCTAGCGACTTGCGCAAGTCATCAAGCCCTGCTGAGAATATTCCGTGTGAGATGATTAGATATGTCTTGCCAGTTCTTTCAGGTTGAGTCCTTTTGATCTCATCTGCAATGTTTAAGAAGGTGCGACCGCCGTCACAAATGTCATCGATGATGACCAAGTTTTTTGAGAAGTGGTCAATACGATAAGGAACATGGGTCTTACTGAGTTTACCATCGGTGCCTCTGTATTTGCTACAGGTGAGTATTTCACCGTCAAATTTTAGAGAACTTGCAACCTTGTAGATCTTTTTTAGACTGCCTCCATCCGGTGAAACAAAAATGCAGGTGTTAAGAAACTCAGCAGGTGTGCAGTTTTGCTTTTCAGCTTCTCGTGAGATGAATGCAGTCACTAGTGATGTGTTATCGAGTACCTTAAGTCGGTTGATGCAGGCAGCGGCAACGTCTGAGTGCACGTCAAAGCACAGCACTTGCTTAAAGTTTAGAGAGTTTAGGATTGGCGCAATAACGTCACGAAGGTAAGAAGTACCTCCATTAACAAACTGACGGTCGCTACGTGCTCCAAGTATGTATGGAACATAGAGGGTAATTTCCTCTATTCCCAAATTTCTCAGTGCCTTGGTCGCACAGATAATTATCTCAAGATCCCGGAATGAATTGAACCTAGATCGGATTGTGATAGGTTCGGTGAGTGAGGTCGGTACTCTTGGATAATCGATAATAGTTACGTCCTGTTGCCCGTCTGGAAAACTGGAAATTTTGTAATTAATGTCTGAGCTATTCGGTTGTACTAGATTTAGGATTTTCATTCTTCAAAATTAAGTTTTAGTGGAGTAATTAAGAGTCTTCTATCAATACTATAATCGTGTATCTGGTTTAGGTCTTGACGATATTTGAGTAGAGCTAGATCCTTGGCCTTTGCCTCTATTTCAACATCTGCAACTATGTCATAGTCGGGTATGACCTCATACACGTAATCTGAGTGGGAACGAGCAAGTAGAGTAGCATCTTCGTATATCTTAGAACTGCTATAGTGTTGTAACGGTGTCACCTTATCCCAAGTACGAGCTGCAAGGTGAGCTGCGTCCCTAGCAGTAAGGTCGCCTGTGCAAAATCTGTGGTGCAGATGATCAAACGTGATGGAACAGGCAGTATTTATATAGACAAGATCGTATAGATCCTTTACGCTGAACTGGCTTGCTTTGTCGTCGTTTTCTACAACCAGCCTCTTTTGTGTTGATTCAGCTAGCCTTTTGAAATTTTCACAGAATCGAGCAGCAGCAGACTCCTTATCACCATAGGTGCCACCGATGTGTATGTTTATTGCAGAATAACGATTTGCTGGAAGTCCCATCATGTCCATGATACGTGCATGCTGATCAAGATCGCATATTGTCTTAGTGACGATGCTTTCAGTAGGGGATGCAAGAACGTCAAACTGACCGGGGTGAAAGGTTAGCCTAAGGTTATGGGTGTGGGCAAGCTCTCCGATCTTGTGAGCTATTTCACAGAGTGCAGCATAGTTGGGCAGGTCCTCAAACCGATACTCGCTCATCCAAGGAAAAATATCACTGGACATGCGATAGACCCTTATGTCCTGGGTAATGTTCCACTGTAGGATCCGGTACATGTCATGTAAGTTTTGCTCAGCAAGCAGTGCAGCATGTGCAATGCCTTGGGTTTGCCAAGTCTTTTTAATCATACCACGGTTAGTGGTGATTCCCTTGTCCTTTAAGGTAAGGTTTATGCAGCAGTATCCTAATCTCATGTAACTATAGTACACTAAATCCGGTGTCTTTAAAAAATTCCCGCGTACGGGCGCCTGGGAGTAGTACTAGAGTAACACTATAGTATAATTAAAGAAAGAATAAAGTAAGTAGCTAGTACTATATAGCTACACCCACCCACCACCCTAGTTATACTAGTGAAAAATGTGATGGTTTTAAAAAATAAATACTTTATATTAGATGAAACTATTTTTCTATCCCAGTGTATAACTTGATTAGGCTTAAAATAATTCCTATGAATGACCATTATCAGCATCGACTTTTCAATATTGTACCCTGGAGCATGCATCTGTCGCGATTTTAAAGAATTTAAGTGGATCGCACTAGCTAATACTACAGTTCGTAAAAAAGATTCTGATAATTACGATTACATTAATTCAACATATCCAAATATCCAGATCCTAAGAACCACTTCAAGAAGGAAAAAAGAACAAGAGTACCATCTTACTGAAAGAACCAAGCTGATCAATTACCTTGAAGCTATCTACATGTTTGTCAGTGCTATTGAAAATGAAGTAAAAGGGGAAGAGTGTATGGTTTGCATAGAAGGAATCTCATTTGGGTCAAGCGGTAACTCACTAGTAGATATTGCTCAGGCCACTGGGATCCTAAAACAGCAGCTCATCTCCAGAATACTTAATTTCAATCACGACAAGCTTTTTGTATTTAGCCCAAGCGAACTTAAAAACGCAATTGGCTGTAAAGGCAACGCAAACAAACAAGACATTCTAGCTAAATTTAAAAGTGACCCAATCATCGAATCTGTAAAGGAGTCTGACCTATTTAAGCTTATTAACAAAGAGCAATGGGTAATAGAAGGGGATAAGATCCTTTCACCGATCATCGATATGGTAGATGCCTATTTAGGTGTGACCAAGATCCATGGTCTCCTAAAATAATCCAAAAGGATGGCTAGAAAAAAACGTGGTGACAAAGACTACATCAATAACAACGATTTCACCGATGAAATAATAAAGTGTAAAAAGGCAGGGAAGCTAAGCGCTGCTGCGATTGACAGTTTTATTATTCTTGCAAATAGAGCAGTAGTTCGTCTCTACTTTAGGGATGATCGCGACAGGGAAGATTGTGTACAGTCTGCAATATTCGATTGTATTAAGTATTGGCAGAGTTTTGACGAGACCAGATCTGCAAAACCCAATGCCTTTGCCTATTTTACACAGTTATGTAAAAATGGGTATGCTAAAGAGTGGAAAAAGATCCACAAGAAGACCGGACTGGATAAAGACGAGACGCTAGAATTCCTATCACTTAGCACCAGCGGTGAAAGTTCAATTTACAGCATCTAATTTAGGGATACTAATAAATAATAAAAATAGCTTTCCCTGGATGGTAGTTCAAAACCTAAGTTTCTTTAATAAATTCGGAAGTAACCTCAACTTAAAGTACAACACAAGTACAAATATATGGGAAGGTAAGATCTATTTTGAGGGCATATCCAACTACCTTTTTGATAATGAGAACCTGTTTATTTTAGAAAACGTTCAATATGGGCGAGTTCCTTGGAAGTTTCCCACCCTTGGAGTCGGAGAGTACTTAGAGTTTTCTTGGAGCTCAAATGAAACGGCTAACGAGTTCTTTCTCTATGAGGTAGTTAGGGACACTCAATTAGATTCTGAGTTCATTAGTAAAATAGACTCTAAAGTTGTCGCATTTTCAGATTACTCATCAGCGACCAGCGGAACCCTAGATATGGGATTTCCTTTGCAGGTAAATATTGCGTTCAGTCCAACAAATGAAGTAAACTTTCAAAGAACTCTCAACATCTTTTATTCAAGCCTTGCAGGAAAGGTCCAAATAGCACAAATCGATTTTTACGGTGAGGGTATTGAGGAGGACGTAAGATATAGGACGTGGGCACAAAACTTTGGAATCAGGTTCCTACGTGAGGACGCTAATATCCTAAAGGACTATGACATTAAGGAGGCAATCCCAGACTACGCTGAGCTCAATCGAATAAGAAAGGAGCTTCTTGTCAATAAAGAACAGGTGTACCCATATATCGGAACCTATAAAGGTCTCTCTAATTTTGTAAACATGCTTGGTTATAAGGACGTTCTACAGATTAAAGAATATTGGCAAAATGTTAACCCTCGTTCGACCAACACCAATAAATTGATCATGGTAGACATTAGCGATTACCTAAATGCTAGTGTGATTGATACCCTTGACCTTGTCGATAAGAACAAGCAGATTCGTGAGGGTAAGCAATTTAAGAAGACTGAGTTTCTTGCTCTAGTTTATGAGTTCACAAAGGAGGACGGCACTTATGACTACGAGGGAATTCCCAATGTGGTTGAGACCACCGATTTTACTGTGAACGAGATTTTCTACAAGCTTAATCTACTAAACGATAAGCTAAAGTTAGAGTTTCTACCGGTAAACGTAAAGATCAAGGACATTATTGGGGAGTTCATCTATTTTCAAAGAATAAGAATAGCTAACTGGAATGATTCAGACAGGATCTCAACCCTTAATTTCAACGATCATGCAGACGTTGCAATATACCCAGACATAAATCATGACATTACTCTACGCGCTCTAGATCCACTTTTTAGGATGCAAGATCCAGGCGGAATAGATTTTGGAGTCGGCAGAATCAATAACAATGGAGCAGACAACCCATTTGAGTTTAATCAAAGGTATTCAACTCGTGACGAGGTTGTCAAAATAATTGACAACTTCAAGACTTTTTACAATGAAATAAGGGATCAGAGATTCCCAGATATTGGTAAAAAACTGACTTGGGAATTTGGCGATGATCCAGAAAGAGTCATTGGTGCTCCGGTGATATTTACATTAGAGACTGGAGGATTCACCCTAGCTGACCTTTCAGGAGTACAAATAGGTGAGCTAGGAGCCTCTGCTCCAGGATTGAGTCCGTATTGGACCCTTGGCAATATTGATTTTGGAAACTATTATGAAGTCAATTGGCGAATAGTACAAGACACCCCAAATCCCTACTCATTTTCCCTTAGGGGTAAGCTGATAGACCTTTATGAGCTGCCTCATGTATTACCTTATGCTGGTAAATATCGAATCATTGCTGAGCTCTATGACTTTAGCGGAAACATCAGCACATTTAGTAGATTTGTCACAGTACAAAGCGATCAAAAGCCTCAAATTATCGGTATCACTCGACTTGAGGACAAGTTTAATTACCAACTTGCAAACCTAACCAACGTGAGACTGCAGGATTTTGGAGCTACTCCTTTCTACTATCCAAAGGTCAATGTTTTAAACAATGAAGATGCTGCCGTTAAGTTTGACGTATACAAAAATCTACTTGAGTGGATTGCATTCTATAAGAATCGTTATGGAATGGGCCAAAACCTGTATGATGTTGAGCTATATGATACAGATTTAGGTCAGTATGTTGCCTACACTGATCCAGCACAAAGACACCCTAAGAAACTCTATTGGGGACTAGGCAATGGCGACATGTCTCTGACTCTTAATGATTTCAATGGAGTCACTCTGGACTCTCTTTACTGGTTACGCATGGCTGATTGCATCTACTTAGATGACTTTGAAGCCGGCTTCTATCTTGATCCACCTCATCCTGGAACAATAATTCGCATGTCTCTCTATTCGGATTATGTTGTACCGACTCACTCTACCTTAGATGAGCTGATTGGATTAATGAATGCAAGCGACCATCCGGGAATCAACCGATTTAATTATGCGATCGTTGGTGATAGAATACACGCACAAGCAAATCACATAAGCAAAGAGGAATACCAAATGCTTTTTTATCCAGGTAGTGCAAGTCCAGGCGGAAGCCCTTACTTTTCTCCAGTGCCCAGTCCATACACTAGTCCAGGAGGAAGTCCATTTTTTCCAGGATCCATGCATGGAGACAAGTACACCTATTTTCTACCGCGTAAAGTGTATTCACAATCGGTGTTGGATTACCTAGCAAATCTAGCACCAATGCTTGACATTGAGACGCTCTTCCTAAACGCGCCTCTTCGAGACCAATTAAGCGGAGCTGTTCAGGATCCAAACTATTGGGTGGAAAAAAACTACTGGAGATTTAGCAATGATTTGCAAAATGGATTCTTGCCAACTTTCCTAGATCAAAACGCATTTAATATAGCTGACATTAAGATGTTCAATGAGTCATTTGCAATACCACAGGAATCAATTGTGTTTTTTGTTGTAAATAACTTAGATGGAAAGAACGACTTTATTTGGACGCTAATTGATTCAGTGACTGGTCTGGAAGTAGTCAGAGCCAAATCTGTTCCTTTTTTCGTGTGGAAGTTTAAGGACCTTGGTACATTCACACTAAAAGTAGAAGTAATAGACAATAGCGGATCACATTACATAAATGAAGTACAAAACTACATCAATGTTCTTGATAAAAGAATGTATATTGCCGGAACTGAGCAAAGATTAAATCAAAGAAAAGCAGATTTAATTAAGAGCGGGCTATAAGGCTAATAAATAAACTAAAATAACCTAAGAAAATGGCATTTTCACCAATTTCATTACCTATCCAGGAAATATTGTTAAGCAATTTTATCCCTGACATTGCAACAATAACCAATGCAAACGACTTGATTTTTCAAGACACCATTGAAAACCTAATCAACAATTTTGAAATAGATCTTAATGCTCTTTCAATTGGAACGACTAATGCAATAGCATCAGTAAAGGCAAATACAGTCATCCTACAGGACACTGGATTTATTTTTCAAACCGGTGTTCCAAACCAAATACTTTCTACCCTAACTAAGAACGGTAGCACCGAATCAGTGTTTATGGTTGATAGAATCACTGCAAATAAATCAATCACAGTTGACGTTGCCACAATTAACACAGCGACAGTAAACACAGCTGCAACTTTTGCGGGTCCTGCTACATTTAATAGCTCAATAAAGTACACACAATCGTTAATTGAGTCTAAGCAAGCAATAACAACTACCTTAGCAAAGAACGGAACTACTGCTGAGGCTAGAATCACATTGACTAAGACTTCAACTAAAAACATATTTGTTACTTTAAGTGCAACAACAGCACCTACTGCAAATCCAGTGTATGATGGAGTTAGTGCAATCGATCCTACGATAACTAAGATTGTTCTCTATATTGACTTTGATGCAACCAATCCACCAGCACAAAACACACCATTTACAATATATCTAGCCGATATCGTTCAGTCAACTGGAGCATCAATCTTTCCTGCAGTAATCTCAGGTCTAATTCCTTTTGTGATAAGAGGCGGCGTGAATAACAACACGACAAATGCTGTCTATTTGCATAACTCACCAGATCCAAACGGATATGATATTGGAATCAACATAAACGGAACTAACACTATGTTAAATAGCGTTACTCCTTCACCATACAACAGCAACCTTTCAATGTTCTACATACTTGATAGCACGTCAAAGGATCGTCTGGTTGTGACTGGAATGACTGGATTGGAATTCTTCCACCTATAAAAAATAAAGCTTAAATGGCAGTAACACCATTAATAAAGCCTGTTCAAAATAAGAAGGGCATATTTTATAACTTTCAGAGCGCGCTTGAAGATATTAATATCACTCTAGCGAATACATCAAATGCTGTGCGTTTTTCAAAGTTTGCTCTACTTAGAATCCCTGAAATAGGAGTTCCAGTTAACTTGCCAACTGACAATAAAATTCAATTTTATGCTCAGGGCGAGACTCCTCTTATTGATGGAATCAATCCAGACAACACAGTAAACTTGGCACAGAGCTTTCAAAATTACGCGCTTAACCTAGAGACTCTCTTAATAAGCCGTAATAATTATAAGAAGGACCAACCATTAACTGTTTCAGAAAGGGTGTTTTTTAAGTGGCTTAAGGAACTTGGAGCAATTCGTTTTCAAGATGCAAACTCACTAGAAAAGAATGTGACGACAGTAGGAACCGATCCTAGATTTGTAGAAAAAGTAGAGACCAACTCAACATACAACCGAGTAGTAAAATATATTGGTGATATTGATGTTGTTAACACTCTTAAAAATAATAACAACTCGTATGTTGAGGCATACATTCACGTCCCTTCAAATGTTGGTACTACACCATATGTTCTATTCAAATCAGTATCAGACGTTAACTATTACGGAGGGCTTACTGTTACTAATACTCCAGCTGACCCGCTAAACTCAAAGTATCTGGCAGGAAGATCTTACACTGATGTGCATCCATTTGGACTTTCACTTCGTGCATTTTACGATCTTGATGATGGTTCAATTTATACTGAGACAAAGACAACTTCTACTGGAACCTATACAGCTAACACCTGGTTCAATCAAAACATCGATAACTCGTATTACACTGACCCAGTTGCAACATACAACCACTCTAGCGAGCTTTACATAAGAAAAACAAAAAGCCCTGATGTAATAGAGTATGTAAGGACAAACCTTGATGGAATTTCAATTGATTTTGATCTTGCAAACTATAAGCTTGCAACTGAGGATCCAACAATTAAGGTTTTTGCACAGTTTAACGATTACGTCGGTAACCGAGATTTTGAGTTCAATGCAATCCTCGTATACTATGATACATACGACCCACACAACGTGGATTCAAATGGCATGCCGCTAAGTTTCACTACAAACCTGTATGGTGTTCTATTCTTAGATAGCGTTCAGCAAAAGGGTCTGGAGTTTCAAATACCGACAATAATCAAGTTTAAGCAAGATCCGCTAAACCGTACAAATGGTAACGCGTTCTCGCACAAGATGAATCTTAAGCTTGACTCATCAGTTGAGGACACTCTAGTTGAAAAGTCAATTAATGATTACTCAACATTCTCACTTGAGCTATTCACAGACGTCTTAACTCAATTTAAGAACTTACAGCAATTATACACAGATAAACTATTGTCACTTGAGCAATTAACGCAAGATGTGACCGCAGTTAAATCTCTTCTACTTAATACTGAGACCGCTGATTCATTAAATATTAGATTAACAAATCTTGAAACTTCGTTAACTGCAAACCTTGCCCTGTTCAATAACACAGACGCAATTATGCAATTGATCACTGCTAATAGCGATCAAATAAATTCACTAATCTCAGGTGGAACTAGCGTCACAGTATCATACAACCTTGATGCAATAAAATCTGGAGACGGAATCTCGATTGATCGTAGGACTCCAAACCGAGCAAAGATAATTAATACGAATCAGGAGTACAACATAACTCAAAATTCGATAACTAATGTATTCTCTAGCAATACTCTTGCTCTAACTACATTCACAAACTATTTTGCTCACCAGAATGGAGGAACTCCTATTACTCTGTCTAGAGACCTAATAATTAAAATCGATGATTCAACCGTAGCTTGGTCGACAGGCCAAACTTTAAGACTTGTGTTCGATGATGAGATTATTCCAGGAATATACAATGTTAAGTTCTATACAGATGCAAAAAATGTACAGAACTTGGGAGTTTATGGAGTTCTTATTGGAATAGCGACTGATCTTGAATTTACGCCATCAGGAAATATGCCAATATTTGAAATAATCTGCCTAGATAGTAGAACATTCAGCTTTAAGATCGATAAAATAAGATAATATTTAGATGGAAACCAAACACACGTTATCAGACGTACTAAACAGACTCATACTTGATGTGACTAATATGAACTCATTTCTCTACAGTCTAGAGAATGTGTTAGATTCAACATCAGACAATGTGTCTGTTACACAAACAGATGCAGCTGGAACCAAGACCACAATAAACGTACCTTCATTTGGTTACCTAAAGGGAAAGATTGAGGATATAAATACTCGATTTGAAACTCTACTCTCTACTAACAATGATGTAATAGGAATTACTTCTGCCAATGGAGATGTTAGAAAGTTTCAACTTAAAAAGACTTCCCAAGTATTGAGCGATTTAGACTCAGTATCAAATGCAGCACTTGCAATGCCATCAACTTTCAAAGTAAAGAACAACTCTTTCTTTGAATCATTTCTCAATCCTTTACTCTATGTTAGCTTAGATCTTACTGGTCTACTCACAGATGAAATGGATCAGTTTGCAGTAAAGAAGATTATTATAAACGCAGTAAATAACACGACTGCTGCTACTTACTTTGATACTAATTACAAGGGAAAGAATAATATTTCTCTAGCTACTCTAAAATCAGATCTTGATGCAAATGGAATAGACTATTTTGAAGACGATAATATAGTTGACATTGACACTGCTATCAACAGGTTTAAGGGAACGTTTGATGTTTTAAGGATCTTAAATGAGACCGGAAATCAAACTCTAAACAATAACACAACTGTATCAGTTGAGAGAATACGATATAAGCTTAGTACCCTAAATTACACTGATGTTTTATCAGGATTCCAAAACACAAAGATACTTGCAGTAGGCGACACTTTAGTAACTAATGGAGACTCTGAGTACGTCATACTTTCCGTAAATGCAACAGACACTGAGGTAGTTCTTCAAAGAACCTTTGGTATTAATCCAATTACAATAGGTGCAGCAGAGCTTAGAATAAAACCCGTGCCGTATCGTGCTCCTGAAATAAACGTGAATCTTGGATTCAATGAGAGAGTTATTGTCTTCCTTAAGCCAATTAGCAAATCAAACAATATCACAGCTGACGTTTACTCAAATGGTGTAGCATTCTACTCAAATGACCTTACTATTCCTTTACAAGACAATAGCACAACTACTCTAGGAACTTACTACAATAACTTTGTATCGGACTTTGGTCTCATACTCCTTAACATGGCAAAGGAGAAGAAGATACCTGCAATTATTGCAGCTACACCAGTTGCTCCTACACTAGACGCTGGTAATTTCAAAGTTGTCCAAGTGGATAAACACATACAGGACGACAAGAATATTGCCAACATCACTAGCACAATTCAAGAAAAAGCTCAGGTTGAGCAAGAAGTATTGGAGTTAAACAAGCAGATCTCTGACATTAAGGCACAAATCACAACTACATCAAAAACTCCACAGGAAGCTCAACGTCTACAAAAACAACTTACTGACTCGCTCACTGCAAGGGACCAAAAGGTAACTAACCTTTCGACTCTTGTAACCAACGCAACTCTACAAATATCAACGACTCCACAGTTTATCACAAATAGACAGTATGCAGTTAGAGGATTTTGGCAAATACCAACTCCTTTAAGTACGGCATATGGTATGCAGAATATTGTGCAATTTAGATACAGGTATCGTTACTTAAGCGCAGCTGGAAACCAACCTGCCGCAAATCAACAGACCTTCCTAGATACTGATGGAACTCAAAAAGCAGCTGCTTTTTCTCCATGGGTAGAAGTCCTAACTAAGCCTCGATCAAAGACTCTAAATACGACTACTGGTCTTTATGATTGGGCAACTGAGAATGTTTCTGACCCTAACACGGTAAACACAAACCAACTAGACATACCTATTCGTAAAGGTGAGATAGTTGAGATACAAGTTCAGTCCCTATCTGAAGCAGGTTGGCCGGAAAATCCGGCAACATCTGCCTGGTCAACATCAGTTCAAATACCTTTCCCTGCTGACATTTCATCTACTGAGGAAGGCACAGTCATTTCTCAAAAGCTATTTGCAGATAAGACCCGATTGGACTTTGAAAAGACTCTTACTTCTAGAGGAGTTGACACTCACATCGCTAATCAGTTTACGACTGGCGATAAATTCTATGCGCACAAAGCACAGGACATTGCGAGCGGATTTTATAACGCTACCGGTGGAGTGATCGACCTCTTCCAACAACTCACTACCCTTTCAAACACTCTAACTGCGATCCAGCAATCGATTGCTCTAGATAAGGGAGTGATCAAAGTAAGCATCACAGATTCCGATGGAAACTCATCTGACATATCTAATGGTGACACAGTTAGCCTCTTTGCCGGTTACTATCGTGATCTTATAAAGGACACGACTGGCGGAACTACTGTTTACAATGAGGGTCGAGTGATAACTAAACAATACTCACTAACGATACAAAATACTTCGGCAACTCAGCTTGAACTTATCTCTCTACTCTTTGGTGGAATTGATACTCTATGCGATCTTAGCGATCCTATTGCTCATCCAACAGATGACTATCACGTAAATCGCAGATACGATGTCGTTCCGCTTGGAGTAAATAAAAACCAGACAGCTATCGCACCTGCTCTTTTCAAGCAAATACCTAGCACACAATCCGGTCAAGTAAAGAGCCAGTTCATCTATTCTAGAGACAAGAATTACGGACTCTCCGAGGAACTTTACGTTGCCGTAAGCTCAGCAAACGATTACGTATCGACTGCGTATAACTTCCAGGGACAGACTCCTTCTGGCGCTAGCGCAATCGTACCTTATGATTGGGGTCACTATCTTCCATACGATCCTAGCTATCCATCTTCAGCAACAGCAAGTGCAAAGGTTTGGGCAGGAACAATCACGAGCGGAGCGCCAGATACTGGAGGTAAGCTTTCAGAATTCTGTATAAGCAAGGACCATCCATATCTCAAGTCATTCACAGGAACTGTTGCTTCCTTTGATCCGGCCGTATTCTATCTTCCAGCATTTGATAGTCCGTACGCAACTTCTGCCCAAAAATACCTGCCATTTGCTCACTCGCTTCACTTTGAATCGTCAGTAGCAGAAGCTAAGGATAATTTTGGAGTGTCTTATTATAAACAGGCAAGTCGAGTGACACCTGCGGCTCCGGTATCAACAGTTGGAGCAACAAACAACTATCCAATAAAACTTGGATTTACGCCAAACGACGAATACCTAATCGGTAAATATTCTTGTGGATCATATCTTTACATGTTCCCAGTAAACTATGAAGCAATTTCAGTGACTGGTAACTTCCCTGCTATTTCAAGCACAGTTATAAAGACTGGAACTGAGAATGCAATCAATATCCCGATTCTATTTCAATTTAGATGTTCTGATAAGTTGGGATATATTGGAGGATATAGAACCAGCGGTACACTAAACAATATAAAATATCAAAAGAAGATCGGGATTGACATCATCGTTAAAAACGATGTGCCTTTCTCATTTGACTTGGAAATCAGCGGCCAGTACACTAAAGAAACTTCTCTAGATGCACCACTTGTCCAAAGCAAAGGAACGATCAAGACATTCTAATAAATGGCTCGTACAATCTCATATACTAATGTACTAACTGAGGACGCTAGTTTTCAATTGGTAAGGACAAATCCAAAGCTTACTGGAAACATTAAGCTTACGATTGATGAATCTGGTGGACTCTACTTAGACTCAATAAAAGCAAATCAGGAGTTATCAAAGGATGACTATTCAAAGTTTCCAATTGATACTACCCAGTCTTTGCCAGCAAACGTGTACCAGTTCTTTAAGAACGGTACAACACCAAACGAGATTATTTTTAGCCTTACTGAGAATGTCGATGTCACCAAGACTTCAAAGAACTACAAGGACCAATACGATTTCTCAAACTACTTTAGCGGAGTAAAGTACTTTCCTTCAAATAAGTACACAGAGAGACTTGCATATTTTGCTCCACTTTACCTAAAGAAAACCCTGCCAAATTACTTTGTGATCTTCAAGATCAACGATCCGATCAATTACAAAGTCGATGTGTCTAAGGCAAATTACGAAGCCGGAGAAGCACGTGATCAGTACTTGATTGACATGTTCAAGAACGCGACGATCATAAAGACTTTTGACTTAAGCGAGAACAGTGCTCCTGGAAAATATCTTAGATCTTACCTGAACAACCCAGGGTATCCCGTGAGTCCGCTAACTGTATCATTTAACGAAGCTGACTACACTACCTGGAATGGCATCCTGGTAAATGCAGGAGTATTTGGAAGCAGAGGCGAACTATTTTACAAGCAATACACTGAATCCACACCACTAAAGTTCTTTGAGGAGAATATTACTAACGGGTTTAGCCGTAACGGAGTGATTGCGCCAAACATATTAAATATTGAGTTCGTATTTAACGATGACACGTCAGTCCCTTATGAGTTTAACCGATACGTTGGACTCTATGTCGATACTGTTGAGCTTTCTCAATTAGACATAGATCTTGATCGTATTTATGCTGAGAGAGGCAGTTGGCCAAACGAACCCAGATTTCGTAAGAAATACTATGAGTATGAAAGTGTTGTGTTGAAACAGACAAACCCAACAGGAGTTGTCCTGCCTCACAAGAACCTGGACATAAACTTGTCTGAGTTCTCTAACATATTCACAGACTCGCAGACTCTCTACTTTAACTACCTTAGTGATAAGGACGGTAACCTTCACTTACCTAAGCTAAGCTCGCCTTATTCAATTGATCTCCTTAACTCGGTCTCAGTTGATCTTACTTCAAGTGGGACTCTAGTCACTGCAACTACTGCAGGACACCTATTCAACACCGATGATTTCGTAACGGTGACTAGTGTAGATCCTGAGTATTCAGGAAGCTTTTTTGTGACCCGAATTTCAGATACTGTCTTTACTTACCTTGTTACTGCAATACCAGGCTCACCGACTGCTACTGGCTCTGCCGCACAGGAGGAAGGTTACGGTAAAATAACGCTAAGCGACAAATCAATTGACTTGGGAAAATTCTTTGGTCCTAGTGATTCGATATTTTTACAGGATATTGGAAACGCCAGCCTCATTGCCGGAAGGTCACACATTGCGATAAAATTCAAGAATCTGCTTAATGACCTTGATGAATTTAGATTATATCACCCTCATGGCACAAGAGTTGACTCAAACGGTAAATACGACCTATTTACTGCAACTGTCGGCTACTCACTAGTTCCAAACGCCGGCGACTATTACTTCTTCAACGATTATTCTGGAACAGTAGGTCATGACACATTCTATTTCAATGCAAGCGGACTCATTACTGAAGTTGTCTCTGCATTTGTTGGCTGCTTAAATAAAGTAAGAAATCGCAGCTTTACTGCCTTTGCATATGACGACTACGTTTTCATTAAGGTGCAAGTGAACGGCGATCACGATAGTAAGTATTCAATCAATTATGAATCACAAGTTGGTGACTATTCACGAGTTGAGATTGGAGGAGTCACAGGAACTCAATTAAGCGGAGCCTACACCAATTTTGTAGGAGGATCCAGCTTTTCGGGAAATAGACTCATTATTGACTCGTCACACCTTTCAAAAATACTAGCAGACCAGTCAAACCTTTTAGTGAAGACAGCTAGCGGCTGGTCTAAAATCCTAAAGGTCACACAATACATCGATGACGTTACCCCAGAGAATCAGATTCTTTCCTCGACTAGAGCAACTGCAATCACTTCGTATTTGAATAAAATTGCGCTTGTGTTAGAGCTTAATGATACGCCAACTATCTCATACCGTGAGTTTGCAATAAGAAAGAAATTTAGACCGGGTTTTGGCTTCATCTCGCTTTTTCCAATAAAGGACCTTGACTTTGACTTTTATTATAGTGACTATGCTAGATTTCCAGAGATAGATCTCTATCAAAATTACTTTGTTCCTGCAAATACCCTAATGTTGGAGCCATCAAAAACATATTCTGTTGTAAACGGAACAATTGAAGTAAACGGAAGCCAATATGCAAGTGGAAGCACCTTTACTGTAATGGATCTTTCCAAATACACAATTGTTCTTGGAAATCCTCTAGTTTCTCTTTATTCAGCAACGTCTCCAAGCCTACTATATCCAATAAATGATCAAAACAAAGAGCTAACCGACTTTACTGGATTTTCAATATTAAAGGATCCATCAACTGTAGTTCCTCAAACAAATACTGAAGAGTATGAATTAAGGACTAAATATATAAACGGACTCTCTACGACTGAGTACGATTATTATAAAGAAAATGCAACTAAAGACTTTGCGACTCGTTCTAAGATTATTCCATACATAACTAAGTGGAGGTTTAAGGACGGCACAGATAGTAGAAGTAACCCATATCGACTCAATACCGAGTTGGTCTTTGGCCGAAATAACTTTTCTCCAGACCACACAGATAGAACCCAAAATCCAGCTAACTTTACTCACGAGTGGTTTTACATAGAGAGTAAGTTCAATTATGCAAATGACCTGGAGACTATCAAACAAAACTTCTACTATTTTGATTCACCATTGGATCCGGCATTTATACTAAGGGATCCCAATTACTTTATTGATTATTTTACCTATGTTCCTTCTGCTGAAATTAACGGAACACTGACAGAAGTAGGACACTCTCAATTTAGGTACTCAACGATATTTAAGAATGTTGCAGGACAGTACGAGACTTTCTTTAAAGGCTTTAAGGCAATATTTAAAGACGTAACTGATCCTACTGTAAAGGGCGCAGATGGAAAACCCGTCGCAAACCCGAATACTACAAGATTCAATGATTATAAATTTAGCTGCATACTAAAACCAGTAAAAGAAGACTTTACAAATCAAAACAACGGACCTGTTCCACCTATTAAATACAGAGTAATAGAACACAAGGACTTTAAGTTTATTCTTGTAGTTATTGAGATCTCAGTTGGTTATTTGGACCAGATCGATCCTTACTGGAGCGCAACTGGAGAAACCTATACTTCGATTGGAACTTCTGCAAGCTCAGCGCCTGTGATATTCTTTGGCGATACGTCAATTGGCTCAGTACCAGCATACTCAACCGTAAATGGTGACTATAGAATAGCGTTTGACTCAGATAACGTTTCCAATATTTCTCATGGGCTTCTCTATTCCCTAAAACACAAGAAGTTCAATAACGCCCTAAATAATTATTCAAACGTTAGACTTTCCTCTAAGCTTTCTCTTGTTGCAAGCGGAGTTCACATAGGAATAGACGGAGGAACAATTGATCAAATCGTAAATCCACAATTTGCAAACTATCCATCAATACTATCTGATGAGATCTTGCTTCCTAGTGCAAGCAAGATGATATTGGCAACAAATTATAGCTTTCCTACTCCACAAGTCACTTTTATTGATACGATAAACGGATTTTATTCCACAAACTCAAATCCAATAACTAGTGTAGGTGAGACGAGCGTTCAATACACACTCACACCTACTGGATTTATTGGACTTTCTACTTTCACAGCAACTCCGCCATACACAAACTATATTCAGCCGCTGCCTCTTATTCCAAATAGTTTTGAGCAGGTGATACGTGATAAATTTGTTTTCTCTGTTTTTGGCGGAGGCGAAAGATATTTTGAGAAATTATTGGAGAAGATCTCTTTCTCTAAGTTTAAAGAATATGTAAACTCGCTTAATCCTATAATTGAGTTTGAGTCGTATTCGCTAGACCCTAGTGGCAACCCAGTAAAGTCTGCAACTCCAAACTATTACTTTGAAATTGCTGATCAATCAATCGTTGCCAAGAAAAACCAAACTATTGTAAATATCGATAACGATAAACCAACTCAATTCTCATTTAGCCAGACAATAGGATATACTTATGAGACTGTGAATCTAAACAACACAGTTGATCTAAATCGATATAAAGGAGAATATGAGCCAATCGCGAAAGATGTCCTTTTCTGTAATTCAACCTTTGTATTTAGTCACAATAAAATATCTGACATAAAGCTAGCTAACATTCAGCTAAATACTCAAATCTCAGATCTCTTGACTATCCAAAACTTTAGTCACATCAAAGTATCAGATTTGAAAATATTGCTTTTGGAATCTGATAATTCATACTTACCAAAGTATCCGGCAGTTAGCGAAGTTGCGATAGGCCAGGCACCATACTTCTTACTTGGAAGTAACTGGGACTGGGGATTTCACCATAAGTATGTGAATAGCGCAAATTATGTCCCAGCTGCAGGCTCTTCTCGAGTAGAAGAGGACGAAAGCTTTATAGGAAAAATCGTTGCTGTTCCTAGCGAAATAGCTCTAACTTCTTTTGTTGAATATTTAGTACCTGCAGGACAAAAGCTTGAATCAATTGACTTGACAGATAAAGAACTTGTGGTAATTGAAAACCAAACAACTGTAGATGGATATATTAACCTAGCAAACGTTCTTACCTCTTATTTCATAAACAACGGAATTAGCCAAAAATTCAATGAGTTCCTAGTGAATCAAAACCAATTCATTGGAAATTATAACTCAATTGAGGCATATGTGCGTGATTATATTGCGCTCAATCTTCTTAAGTTGTATGACCTAGACACCGCTGATTTTTACACTAAGCGTGATGCTACTGTTACTACAACAAACGGAGCAAGCAATCCAAATTCAATCCAGTTTGTGTTCCTTAACGACGATCAACGCTTTAAGCAGGGATATACTCTATCTAAGTCAGCCATAATAAATAAAAAAGACAGACTAATACTTAAATTTAGCATACAGAAAAATCTCAATGCCGGATTACTAGTAAGTCCTTCGATAAAAATTAAATTCATCTAAAGATGCCAATCAGGATAAACCTTAAGGAGTTGTTTCCAGCAGACGCTCAGGAAATAACAGTAGACAAAATAAACTTCAACTTCAATAAGTTATTGGAATTGGGAGTAGGCGAGCCCGGACCTATTGGTAATACTGGAGGGGACGGTCCTGCCGGACCGACTGGTCTAACTGGTCCACAGGGAATTAGAGGAAATGCCTGGTATGTTGATACTGTGACTACACCAACTTCTTTTCCCGGACAAATGGTTGGTGACTTCTACTTAAACTCAAACACTCTTGCTGTTTGGCAGTATATCGATGCAAGTCCTACACCTATCTGGCATCAACTTTTTAATATTGCTACAATAATCGATAATTATTTGGCAAGCACGCCTTCACCTTTTAATAGAGGTTTAGATATAGGATCTCCACCTGATACTAGGTTTATCATGTTTGGACACAGAACAGATTCAGCTAACGATAATTCACAAGGTGGAATTACGCCAAGTGCTTCCACAAATGACGTGTTGTTCTTAACTAACTTCAATGAGAGCGCGATCACTTCGGTTTTGCCAGATTCATTCTATAATTCATTACTTTCAATTGTGGTAGATCAAAAAACGGTCGGTCGTAACCACATGGAAATGGGAGTTTTATATTTAGATGGTTCTGGAAATCCAGTACTAACTACCGTAAATGAGACCTTTAAGATGCGATTTGAAAGAGACTCAACTAGTGTACATACAGCTCACCTTGACCATCGATATAGAGAAGTATTTTCATTAGACATACCGGATGGAGGAATTACAACAAATCGTTATAACGGAGTCTTTGAATTTAGATCGCCTAAATATTTTCCAAGCCCAGCAGTATCTGACCGCTCTACTTTTGTGATAGGTTCAAGATATGGACTAGACGAATATTTTACATCCGGAACTCATATTGCAGACGGCATACTTGCATTTGACCGAACTCATTCAGCTGGAGGAAGCTTAGGTATTGCAGGTGGATTTACAATTCCAAATTTTCCAACAATCAATACCGGATACGTTGATAACTCAACTGACCAGTCATATTTAGTGTTGGACGCAGTTGGCAACAGCAAAGCCATTTATCTTAACGATACTACGTATCAGACTGGCGGAAACTTTGTTCAACTTGGAAACACTACGCCTAGAGCAACATCTCTAATTACTAGTACACATGCGGGTTACGGTACACATGGTGCAGCGACTTATGGTGCAGCGACTTATGGAAATACAATTTATGTAATAGGAGGAGATTCTAATTTATCCGGAGATCTTTCAACGTTTAGCGGAGATCTAAATTCATATAGCATACAGGATCCAAATAATCCATCCTCTGTAATATCAATAAATTTACCGTATTCTCCAGCATATTCAGGTCAACCTGTTGGTGCAGGAGTATCAGATATTGCAATTTCTGGAAAGTTTGGGTACATTGCAACAAATCAATCTTACGCATTTAGTACTCCTGGAACTCCTGTATACTTTCAAGTAGTAGAGTTTGATGCATCTACTGGATTACCAGTAGTTGTCGGTTCACTTGGCGAAACTGATATATATGGCGATGCGTATAGACCATATGACTGTTTGTATAGAGTTAAATTAAAGGGAAATTATGCAATATTAATTACAAATGCATTACCGCATTCTTCATCACCAACTCAACTTGGAGGATCGCCGGATGGTATAGTATATGATGGTAGAATCTTACCAATTGACATTACTGATCCAACAAATCCAATATATGCAGTAAATCCTTCTTCTCCATATTATCTATGGGCATCCGTATATCCTCATAAAATCACAGGAAGTTCAACTTCATTTATGGATCTTGATATATCAGATGATATTGCTGCAACTTTAACTTGGGAGCAGACTCTTGCTTCAACATGTGCAGTTAAGGTTTACATTTCAATATTTGACACTAGCGGACTCACCCAAAATCCTCAATCTGCAATTCAATTTAAGACCAATTCTGCAGACTTACTAAGTGACACAGGAGTAGGTGTAACGTTATATAATAAACTAAGCAAAAAAGGAGGAATTGCAGTAAATCGAAAAAACGTTTATGCTGCATACTCAGTCTATGATGGAACTCACTGGACAGTAACATTAAGCTGCAATAGTCTTTCGGAAGACCTGGGAACAATCACTCAACTTGCAAGTCTTTCAGTATCTACAAATGCAATATTTACTGAGTGTACTCAAATAAAACAACTCGGAAACAGTATCTATCTTTGTGCTCATACTGCAAATTTAAGTGGACTTTCATCTACTGTATTTAAAGTAGACGTATCCGATCCTTCAAATCCTACTCTAATTTGGTCAAAATCATTTCTTTCAATTCAAATTGAAAGATTTGTAATAGTTGGGAAACATATATATGGAGTAGCAAATCAGTTTGCTACAACTACACCGGTTCACTCTTATCCAGGAGGAATAGTTGCACTTGATTTTGATGGAATCTACACAGGTGGAGCACACATTGAATCTCTAAGAAGTGATGAAATTACCGTGATGAAAAACCTAAGTGTCGGTGAGCACCTAACGGTTCATAATGATGTAAATATCGGAGGAGGACTTAATGTTACTGGAGGAATGAGCGTTAGCGGAGAGGAGTTTAGCATTAGAACTCAGACTGGAACTTTTACATCCAATAATAATTCTGGATTTACTATTACTGCGCCTAGCGGTGGTGCAAGTACAAGTCTTAATATAGTTAGTCATGGTACAGGTAATTCAAACATTACATTATATAACGAATCAGATGAAATGCTTCGCCTTAGGTCTTATCCAGCTTCAAACTATTCTGCAATTGAAACGGGTACAGGTAAGGCACTATACATAGTTCCGTCAGATGCAATAGTGCATATAAATTCTGTACTTCAATTAAATGGACTTGCAAGTGCACCATCGTCTCCATCAGAGGGAATGATATATTATAATTCAGCTACGAAGAAAGCCTATTGCTACAACGGAACCGGCTGGCAGGCTTTATTTTAATTAGCTATCTTTTTAGCTAAATTTTTCCACAGCTTTACTGCTTGTTCGTGAATGTATGGGGTAAAAAACTTAAGGGTATCAAGTAAGCTTGAACCCTTTTTTAATTGTAGGACTTTGGGATCCTTGTGCATTCGCTTAGCGTGTGCTGCACGGTTATAGATGTCAACAAAAAACTCACCAAAGTTATTGTCAATATACCCAGCATACGGTTTACCCTCTATGTCAGACATGATCATCTCATGAAACTCATACGGATCAAATATCTTACCGGTATCTGCCCATTGCGTTCCTGGGTATTTTTGAAATTCGCTACGATCAGCAAAGGATTCCCTTTCACCGGAGATTGCAGCGATCTCAACATCAGTTAGCACATAGAGCAAATTAAAAAAGAGTCGCAGAGCTGCCGACTCTTGGTACACATCAAACCTTTTTGCGATATTCGGTACTACACCAAGTCGATATCCCTTAGCAAAGTTGGGATCCTTATAGTCATTGAATGCATGAGTAAACTCGTGTCGAAATATGTCGCTCATTATTTGGTCAGCATACTCACGATTAAAAGTGAGACCTTCATATGGGACAACGATCTTACACAAAATGTTAAGATTCACCTTCTCTCCTTTGCCCTTAACCAAATTATACTTATTGTAGTTTCTTTGGTACGATGCAGAGTGACTCATGAACTGCTCCTTTTTCATCGCTGAGATTCTAAACTTAACTATTATCTCATCAATCGGAAAGGACTCTGCTACCTCTGGTGAAACAAGAGAAGCCGCGTTAGGTATCTCAATGTCTTCTGAGTAATTTACAAACCTCTTTTTAAAATTGAAAGCTAAATATTTGTCAAGAGTCTCGTCTACCTTTTTCTTTACCAGTAGAGCATACTCATTTGCTGAGCTAGAGAATCCCCTAGCTTCATTTATGAACTCGTTAAAGTTTGTGTGTGCATTATGTGATCCAATCATTTAGTGTAAACGGCATTAATTTTTCGATCATCAACAGAGAATAGAGCTCTGTGATTATTTCTGGAGAAAAGTCCATGTCGGACTTAGCAATTCCTCGGTTTAAAAGTATAACGTCTTTGACTGACTTTGCAACCTTCCTCTCGTCTTCATCGTTTTCAATTATTGCAAATATGACGTTACGTTTACCGTTCATGCTTGCAAACTTTGGATCGTTGAGTTTTTCAATTTCATCTCGAATAACATTTTCCCTAAGATTAGGCACTTCAAGCGACTTTACCTTGGTGAAAGAATATCCAAAATCCCTCTTCTTGTCTTCGGCAAACTTCCAGATCTTATAAGTAGCCTTACCTGAATGGTTTATTACCAGGAATATCTCAGGTTCCACCTGGATCCTTTTGTTTAGGTGAAATATCTTTACCTTACTTAGAATGTCGATGTGAATCTTCATATACTCAAGTATCATGCTCAAGAACATGTAATTGGCATTCTTAAATATTTCAGCAACATCAACTGGCATCGAATAGATCTTCTGCAATTCGCTCCTTATTTCCATGATCCTAGGCTCTTCCCAAACCGATTTGAATTTTGGAGTAAACAGCTTTCCGTTCACTGCAAGGTTGTTGAGATTCAGACTGTGAAACATGACCTCGTAGAACCTGTCAATATTGTCATCGTCTATCTCCTTTTTATACTTTTGACTTGCATCAAGTAGGACATACGTAAAATACTCAGAGTCAAGGTAGCTGCCTTGGGTTATCCACATCGGATCTAAAATAAAATTGCTTTTCAAACGTTCCTTCTTTTTATTATTTATTTTACTACGCGAGCGATCCTAGTTTAATCCAATCTTTCAAATAAATAAAATAAATACTAGCCCAAGGTTTACATGGCAAAAATTACAGTAAAACTGCTTATCGATCCTCAAAAGAACTCTCTATCATTTAATGGTAACTTTAGGATATTTTCAACCAGTGAACCTGTGGTTGGAATAACTGAATTTACCGACTACTTAGAAGATCTCATCATACATTCACCTTCCCTACTTGACTTAACCTACTTAAAGAGGTACTTTAGGTATTCCAGAAACAGACTGGACTGGTCACTATGGTATGAGGTCTCTCCTGGAAATCTTGGAGATGCTGGCAGCATCTTTCTTGAAAAGAATGAAAAGTACTACTTTGAGGTAAAATACGAGTATGATAATGGAACCCGATCAGAAATGGCAAGCGTGATCAACGTGAATGAGATAAAGCTTAGGTTCACTGCTGCGGTTTCTGTTGCAAATACGTTCACGCCGGTCACTCTCTGTTCTGCAGAGTCCTGTAACTCAATAATCACCAATCAGAATCCAACATTTAGACCGTACGAGGTAAACAGTGCAATAGGTCTTTACAGGGATCTTTCGTACTATACTAACCAGATATATGGACACCAAGTTGTCTATTTTAGAACGATGCCAGACGTTTCCAGCGGTGACTACATATTTAAGGAGTGGACTTTATATGAGAATGTTGACAGAAAGTGTATTAAGATACTTGTTCCCAAGAACGCCTTTCCAAGCAACATGCCAAAGTATTCAGAATTTGGGATAGATTTTGTCGTTCCCTTTGAGGTTCACATCGATCATAGGTATTTTCAGTCTATTTTTGGTGCGGACTCTGAACCTAGAAAAAGAGACTTTCTCTACTTTCCATTAATCAATCGTATGTTTGAGATCCAAGGATCCTACTTGCATAGAGGATTTATGATGAGTCCTACTTTTTGGAAAATCCAGCTTAAGAAGTACAACCCAAATATCGATATGCTGCTTAAAGACACAACTCGCCAGTTTCTTGATAATGTGATACTTAGCGCCGAGACCCTATTTTCAGGAGAGGTTGAAAAGGACATAAAGAACGGTACGATGCCCGATCAATACAAAACAATCTCAACGACATTTGATGCATCTCGCAAAACGATACATCCAGATCTAATCACCCGACCTCTAAAGTATACTTACAATTTTGCAAGCCTTATCGAGAACTATTATGATTTGAGCACAGTTGCCTCAAGCGAATTGGCATTTAAAGTCCATCCGGATTCTCCAGCTCTAACTACAACACAGCTGGTTGAAAATCTTGATAGTTTGAATCCAAACCTAATAAAAAAGAATGATGTCGTGATCGGCTATCACGGCAGTGACATCTATACTGCTTGGAAAAATGGAGCGCTGCTCACAGGCGATAAGAACTACAAGAGCACAAGCTCTCTATTTAGTAGAGTGAGAGGGCCGTTTGACACAATTCCAAATCACATAGGCCAGTCGGACACCGGTCGATACATACGGGTTGAAGCCTATCGTGATCTTACATTTACCGATCAGCGTGACGTGCTAATCGATACTGTAGGCGGAGACGATTTTGCAAGGTTTAAGGTAAAGCAAACAGCAGTCACCTATTCAGCTCAACCCAAGTTTGATGAAGTGAGCGCACAAAACCTATCTTACACTTGTCTATTTAACCTACAGCCATCAGTTGACTCGGTTTATTTCATCAATGGATTTGACAGTGAGTCGCAGAGCGGAATAATAATTAGCGGACAGTTTACCAAAAATTCTGGAAGTCAAACCGTCGGTACCTTAGTGCTCACTGTGACCCTAAATTCACAAGTCCTTACTTACTCAATTGCAAACATAACTCTAGGTTCTTGGTACTCTCTAGTAGTGTCAGTTTCTAATGAGTTTAGACAATGTGGAGTCTACGTCTATTCAATTATGGAAGACCCATCTGACATCACTAATCACAATGCCTTGAGTCGTGTTTTTGCAAGCGCATCTTCGCTGACTCCAGTAACATTCAATATCTCACAATATTATACGCTACCTACTTCAAACATGTGGATCGCAAATATTCGAGTATTCAACACGATGATCAAGGAAGAGCAACATGAGTTTATCATAAGTCAACAGTTCATAAAAGACGAGTCACTACTTGTTCTTATCGATAACTGTAGACAACAGATCAACTTGCCTTACATCGCAAAAAATAGATAATCAATGCAGAATAACAACCAGGAGAACATCATCAATCGTAACGTTGACGACATATTTGTTAGAAATGCCACGCTTTCAGTATTGGACCTCCTAAATCGTCAGGTAATAATTGACCTAAAGAGAAATGATACAGTAGAAAAACATGAAGTTCCGTTCTTCTATAATTTTTCAGGAGATGAAGGATTTATGAAGGACTTTTTCATAGACATTCCAAGTGATTGTAAGTACCCAAGAGCCGCTGAAGGAAATTACGAAGTGTTACCTCGCGGAATAGTGACCCTAAGTTCTTTTGCAATAAGACCAGGGGACGTTACCAATAAATTTGTCAGAGGGTCATTTAATCAGGAAACCCGAGATGTGAATGATCAAAAGCAATTATTAGCTTATTCTTCAAGACTATTTGCTCTACCTATCACCTTAAAATACACTCTTAAGATTGAGAGCGATAACCTAAATAAGACTTTCAAGATACTTGAAAAGATCTTTGATTTTTACTATAAGAATCAGGTGAGATACTTTCAATTTAGAGGAACCAGAATACCCGGACAGATAACTTTTCCAGACACTGCTGAGTTTCAAAAGCAGTATAATTTTGACTATACGACTGACAATAAAGTTTTTATCACACTGTCACTGGATTTTGAAACATATTTCCCTAGCTTTGACGATTATTCTACCAGATTTAAAGGAAATACCATCAAGCAATTTAATCACAGAGAAAAGATTGCAGGTTCAGAATTTGTGATAAGCGATACTTTTGTGGATCAGGATTTTCCACCTAGCGAAATATAAAATAAATAATACTAATGGAAGCACGAGTAAAAAGTTTTTCACAGTTTGTGAATGAATCAAGTCAGGCATCAGACAGCCTGGAATATCACGTATCTAAGGGCGTATCAATTGCAGAATCAGTTTTTAGACCGGGCAGCGACGCTCACGTGAGACTTCTAGTCGAAGCCAGAGAGCTATATGAAGCTGGCCAATTGGCCCTAAATGAGTTGGATGCCTCGCTATTTGAAGAGACTGATCTTGGTAAGATTGGTCTATATGAAGGTCAGATTGTGCCATTAGACATGGTGCTAGAAGCCGAATATCATGGAAAGTCAGTTGAGCTTGGAAAACCAATGAGAGGTGGAGCCAAGAAATACCATGTCTTTGTGATGAATCCCAAAACCAAGAAGGTGAAACAAATATCCTTCGGCGATGTTCATGGAGGACTCACAGCAAAAGTATCGAATCCTAAAGCTAGAAAGTCATTTGCCGCAAGGCACAATTGCGCACAAAAGACTGATCGTATGACTGCTGGTTACTGGGCATGTCGAATAAATCGTTACGCTCACCTTTGGGGTGGAAAAACTTATCCAGGATACTGGTAAAATATAAAATGCTATGAAATATCTAAAACCATATGAAATATTTGAATCGAATTTCTACAGCGGTGTCAATGAAGAGAAAATTGTAAAATATCTACAAACTAAATTGGATTTCATTACTGGAAAATCTACTCAGGACGTGAATTTATCCAGTTTGATTTACAATTTTATTATGAGATCTAGCGGCAAAGAAAATAAAACTCTTGAAGATTTTGCTAAAAAAACAAAAAACGGATTTGATAATATTATCAATAGCTTACTAAATTACAAAGAAAATCCAATTTTAAAATTTTATCCAAATCCAGATAGAGAAAATATGCAGTGGTTGGAAGCAAAGTTCAATAGATCAGGAACTAAACAGGAAAAGACATATAACTACTACATTACTTTTAATCAAACCCCGGAAAATTTAGTTAAATTTTTCAATTCAATTTCTAAGTTAATAACTAAATTTTACAAATACTGTCAATCAAATAGAAACTTTGAGTGTGGATTCAAATTTGGATCAGATTCAAGCTACTACACAATCGAAAAAGATCATCTTAAATTCTATTACTATAATATCAAAAATAAAGAAGAATTATTAAAACTGATAGATGAATGGCTAAGCGAAAATAATATTCTTACGGAAAAAAGACCATATGATCACGCAATAGATTCAAAAGACTCTTCAGGAAAAAAGACTTCATTTGGTGACATTGCATCACAAACTATAGCCAAAGATTTGGAAAAGTTAATGATGACACATAAGGATAAGTTTACCGTCAAACAGTATTTTGATTGGTTGATAAAGTATATGTCAGAAGTAAAATATAACATCGTTGAAAAGTGAAGCTACCATTTCAAGAAATAAAGGTGTCAGATGCAACCGTGATTCGAACTTTTAAGCAGGAAACTGACTCAGAAGATTTTATGTGGCATCGTGACCTTAGTGATAGACATGTAATTGCCATCTCAAAGACTGACTGGCAAATCCAGTTGGACAATAAATTGCCTGAGACATTGTCCCAGGTCTTTATTCCAAAGGGAGAGTGGCATAGGATAATAAAAGGCACTGGAGATCTTACTATTAAAATAATCGAGACATCGTAATGAAACAAGTTTTAAATTTTACCGATTGGGCAAAGCAGAAGGGTGAGCTCTCAGAAAAGGTAAACCCGGCATACCTAACAAAAGATGCTGCTACTATGCGTAGCGAAATCAAGAAAAATGCAAAGAAAAAAGACAGCGATTCGACTGCATACACAAGTCATCCAGACGGTGGATGGAAAGCTGACTATTCAAAGTCTGGAAAGAGGTATAAGACCAAACCAAGCAAATACACTCTAGCTTATAGAAAAAAGTTTGAAAGCTATGTTGTGCCACTTGCTTTATTTGAAAACGAGACAGCTCTTAAAAATAAAGCAAAAAGCAGCGGAATTCCATTGGGAATCCTAAGGACCGTATACAAAAAAGGTATGGCTGCTTGGAAGACTGGACACCGTCCTGGCGTAGCACAGCAGCAGTGGGCCATGGCCAGAGTAAATTCTTTTATCGTGGGTGGCAAGACTACTAAAAAGGCCGATAAATCACTTTGGCAGAGAGCAAAAAAAGCTAAACACAAGTAATGTTATTAAACGTAAGACAGAACGGATTCGTACTTCTATTTCCGCCGGATTTCTTTTCCCCAGCGATCATGGAAAAGTACAAGTCGTATTATCAGAGCCTTATTTTACCATATGATAAAGTGGAAGACTTTATGTCATCTACCATACAGAGCATCAATTTTCCTGGATGGAGAATGAGTCCAGCACAGCAGACGCGAATCTATGGTAAGAAGCAGGATTTTAAAAACTCAGTGCCTATTGCCGATGATTTTGAGCGTGAGCTGACCGTCACTTTTAAATTGACTGACGCCTACCTTAACTACTTTATCTTTCTAGAGAACGCACTTTCATACCTTGATTTTAATAATAAAGTCCAGACATTTTCACCTATTCGACTTGTGCTGATGGACAACCAAGGATACTCAGTAGCCTCGGTGATTTTCAATAAACCGATCCTTAAAGAACAGGACGGATTCCGACTCTCATACAGCGCAAACACGCCAGAATTCAAGACGTTTCAGGCAAAATTCACCTATTTTGATCTTAAGTTTGAAGTAGATTTTTAAGGTACTATCTTCAGGTTGCAAGTTGCAGAATCATACCATACTGATCCTGAAGGAAGCCCTGAGCTACTTGATGGTATGTTTTTAATTGATAAGTTATTCACAAATGTAGTACATGCACGGTCACTAGTTATTCCAGTACCAACAATAAAGCTATTGCTGCATGAGGCAGTGTTGCAAACTCCAGCAAGGATTCCGCTATATGCACCAGACACAGTATTACTGCATCCTGAACCAATAAATGAGTCGCATCCACATGCTGTATTGCCATATCCTGAAACAACTGCCGATCCGACTCCGCCTGCAATATTAAACACTCCACCGCCAATAAATGAAAGATCTCCAATTGCTGAATTTTGTTGACCTCCAGCCAACGTTGCATAGTGTCCAGAGGCAGTGCTCTGAATTCCTCCTCCAATAAAAGATTGGTTACCAGTTGCAGTATTAGAGCTGCCGCCTACTACAATTCCAGACTCAGCAGTATTAGAGTAGCCGCCTACTACAATTCCAGAATGTGCTACGGTATTTCCGTATCCTCCTCCAATAAATGAATGCTCACTATTTGTTTCAACAACATTATAGGATCCTCCGACTATTGAACTATATCCTCCACCTGGACGACTTAGTAACGGATCATTCACCGTATTGCAATAACCGCCGCTAACGGTTGAACAGCATGAACCTACATAATTATAGATTCCTCCTCCTATTACTGATCCATATCCATTACAACCTATGGTGTTATTAGCTCCGCCAGAAATAACTCCTCCTCCGGAAACAATTGAATTTATGCCTCCTCCTGAGATAACTGATCCTGCACCGCTTATATAATTTCCACTACCTCCACCTATTGTTGAATAGTAAGAAGAAACAGTATTCTGTCCACCGCCTGCAATTACACTGAAAGGTGCAGTAATTGAATTATTGTTTCCTCCTGAAATAGTTGATACAATATTCAAATATCCGCTTATTGTGTTATACGCCCCACCTGAGATTGTTGTTGCAGCCGAGCACGTACTGCTATTTCCAATTCCTCCAGCAATTGTGCTAGCCAGACCTTCTTGATAATTACAGTATCCTCCTCCTATCGTTGAGTCTCCATTAATAATTTGACCTACCGTTATGGTAATATCATCAGCAGGACTAGATCCGCCAAATGTGGTTCCGTAAAATGTGATAGTATCGCCAGTGGAATAGCCGTGTCCTGGAAAAGAAACGGTAATTGATGCAATTCCTCCTGAAATCATTATTTCAAATAGAGCATCATGACCGTTTCCAGAAGTAGAGTCCTGAGAAATTAAAGCATATGTATTATTCGAAAGGGTTCCACTGTATGTGGTTCCGCTAAGTGTTAGTATACCGTCTGCTCCAATTATGTGATTTAGTGCACCTCCACCGATTGTTGCGTGCGGTCCAGCTGATGTATTGCAGAATCCTCCTCCGACTGTTGCAACACATGAGCTTGCACAGTTGCTAATTCCTCCAGAAACAGTAGCGGCTTCGTGACTCGTAAAGTTTCCGTAGCCTCCACCGATTATATTAGTTTCTCCAGTTGCAGAATTACAAACTCCTCCGCCGACGGTAGAGACATAACCAGATGCCAAGTTTCCGCCTCCACCTGAAATGGTTCCAAGTACACCGGACACGACATTTGAATTTCCTCCGGCAATTGTGCCAGTGACCGCATTGTAAATAATACTTCCAACACCTCCGCCTATCACTGAACCTGCTGAACTGTTGATATAATTTGAATATCCTCCGCCTATTGTTGTAGCTAGCGCGGCTTCGCTTGAATTTGCGTATCCTCCGCCAATAACTGAATTTCCTGGAAGTATTTGTGTTACCGTGAATACAATATTGTCTTGAGGACGACTTCCTCCAAGCGAGTCTCCATATATAGTGAGGGTATCGCCTACCTGGTAATCGATGCCTGGATCAGCCGGAAAAGCAGTAAGGACTCCACCGGAAATTGTGATCACTGCAGTTGCACCAGATCCCATACCGGAAGTTGCATCAATTGCAGTTTGAATATTTGAGCCCATAGTATCAGGAAGCGAACCGCTGTATGCTGTTGAAAAATTAAGGACTCCTCCGCTTCCAGAAGCAGAATTTTGTGTACCTCCAGCGATGGTCGATGCATTACCTGATACTGTATTTCCAGATCCGCCGGAAATGGTCGAATAGTTACCAGTTGCTGAGTTACCGTTTAACTTACGAACAGATGATCCAGTGCCATCGCCTAATACAATAACCGGATCATTACCGCCTCCACCTCCACCGTTTCCAGTCAAACTCACCCAGCCTCTACCCTGTAAGTAGCCGATAAAATCCTCTCCAAAATAGGGTTGCTGATTTGAAATACCGGTGTAAATTATTTCTCCAGGTACTCCTGTGCTAGGCCAGTCATTAAAGTCCGTAAATCGTCTCCTCTTTGCTTGGGAGATCTGCATCGTGATGCTTTGACCGACGATTCTGCCTTGAGCATCTATTGTTAGATTAGTGGTCGATCCCTGGACCATGCTTAAAGTATTCGTCACAATGACGGTGCCAACTGTTATTCCGCTAAGAGCTGCAGTATTTAGAGTTTCATCATACGCAATATTGGTTAGGAAACCAAGGTTTGCGGAGGATAGATTCTTAAAGTTTAGATTGGTAATATCAATTATCGCATTTAAGCTAGAATTGGTAAGTCTCCTAATTGAGTTTAGGTTTGTGTAAATAGCCATCAAGACCCATTATTTTTATTATTTATTATAGTGGGACTGGGCTTATCTTAACTTGGCAATTATCTTGGTGTGCTTGTCTATCGTTGAATTGATGGTGAGTCTTCCTCTATTTACAAGGCACTCACGCAGATCAGCATTAATCATCTTTAGGTCTGAGTTATCAAGAAAACTTGTACTAATGTCGTTGTTTTCTCCCATATAAGTGCAATCGATTATCTTTGAGCTCTTGATAAAATTATTTGAAAAAACAGTACACTCACTAAGTTTTGAGCTCTTTATCGAACATCCCTCAAATAAGCAGCCCTTTGCATCAACTTCAACCGTACACTGGTAGAATTCGATATTTTCCACAAGTATTCCTCTAGAAACAGTTGCGTCCTTTACCTGAAAGGCTTTTCTTCTAGTGTCCCAGTTTATGACCCCCTCTGAGATCTCGCCGCCAAACACTAGCTGAAAGAGTCTCTCCTTTATAATGTCGTAGTTTGCTTCAATGAATCGACGGTCGTCCTTAAGATCAACATATATCGATATGCCAGGATATTTCATCTTAAAGTTACTATAGCTGCGAGTAGAATCTACTGCATCTCTAAGCTCAGAAGTTATCTCAGAGATAATCTTCTTTTCCTCTAATGTATACTCATAATTATTGGATAGAGTAGCATAGAGGTGCTCTATGATAAAATTAATTGAGTCAACTGACTCCTTCTTTTTCTTGTGATAGTCCTTGCCTGAGATGTATTTTAAAATAAGGTTGCCTCGATCCATCTCAGAAAAGTCAGTTGCAAAGAAATCAGACTCAGGGAAATTAAATTCATTGGGATCCATTCTTTCGACACGGCTCTCTGTGACTACTGTGTTGTATATCTGTCGAGGTTTAATAAATCTCAACTGATTGCGATATACTTTGGTATTTTCATTGACCTTGTGCGGCCACATTTCAAATAGCTTAGACTCATCGAATCCAAGCAAATACTTAAACTTGTTTAGCTTATCAGTCTTTACAGTTAGTCCTAGCTCATCTTCGTTGAGGCGGACTCTGGTAGTCATTGAACAACGATCTGTAGTATAGCCAAGGGCTTCAATCACGTTCATCACCTTTAACATCATGTGTATTGCTTCTAGGTATGGCATAAAACCTGTCGAAAGGCTCGTCTCTTTGTATCCGTTTGAATATACTGGAGAGATCTTAAACGATTCCAATGTGGGTTCAAAGGTGGAGTCAACGTCAGTGAACCACTTGACCTTTTTGCCGAGCGCTCTAGCTAATTTTGCAGCAAGTTCTCTCTTATTTAGAGGAGTAAAGAACTCAAAGACAAACGCAAGACTGGAATTGTCGTATAACTCTTTATTTGAAATAGACTTAAACATCTAACTGATCTTTATTCTATTTATTCTAAACTGGCTTCATCTTAAATAAATAAAGGTAGGAAGATCTCCTCAAAATAAGTAAAACACATGCAATACAGAGTAGAAGCAACAATTCTAAATAAATCAGGCAATTACACACCTACTGTAGGTTCACCAGCGGTTAATCTTGCTAGGAAGAACGAGGGAAATAATCGAATCCTTAATGTGTCTGCTGAGAAGATACTTACTGCAGATGAACTAATTGCTCAAATTGAATCAACGTTAGCTAGTCTAGTTCTCACTGGTGCTAAACTTACAGTTAACGGAGAGAGCCCAGCTGCAACTGACCTAATTAAAGAGGGAACGCTTGCCTACTCAGCCACACTAGATAAGATTGTGCCTGTAAATAAACCTGCCACAATACCAGCAATGAAATCCACTAAACCTGCTTTAGGAAAAACTGTGGCACGGGACTCTCACATTCTTCAGGATTCACTTTTTCCTAAAGTTAACCCAGTGGAAAGATTTATCGCAGCCTTTAATAAACTTAATGAATTAGATAACAAAAAATAAGCGATACACTAAAAGTATATCGCTTATTGTGGACCGGGTGGGAGTTGAACCCACGTCTTGCTCGACTAGTAGAAAGGACTCATTCACAAGCTTACTCAGTTTACGACACTGACAAACTTTTTGGTTTTCGGGGTAGTTTATGAAGAGTTTCCTTCTCTTCCTCATGACGGCTATCTACATGCCTACACGTCTTTCCGTAGTGTCTTCTGGCTTCCGATCTATTGATCGTACCTCCAATTTGTGACTTTCTGTTCCTAGGCAGTCACCGCCCGGTGCTTAGGCAGCTATTGCTACTTCTGCGCCAACGAAAGACATTGCGTCTTCGAAGGTAAATGTTGACTTAGCGTCGTTTGTATTCTGCATTGGGGATTAACGAGTTTCAATGCTAACTCAGCTTGCATCATCTCAATGAACTAACGCCGCCAATCAATACCCGGCCGGCCCATATTGGAAAGATCTGATTTATCTATCCGTAGTATTTTATCTAATATACTAAATCGGTTTCAACAGAATAAATAAAATAAACAATATTTAGGTAAATGGCAAGCGCAGTTGACAATTTTAAAGTTCTTAATCGACTAAGTATATACATAGAAGACATCATGAGTCAGACTATAAACTATCTGACAAACCGCTTTAGTCAAAGCCGATCAATATTTACGGCAGCCTCACCTTTCGGCCAATTGTTACTTGTTGTTGAGAACCTTACGCAACTTGTGTTCTATTATATAGAGGACTCTATCACTGAGCTTAATATAAATGAAGCCACCCGTCTTACATCTGTCTATTCGTTAGCTTCCCTTTCGGGACATAACCCTAGCCGAGCAGTTGCCGCAATTGGTGAGATCAGCATTAGCACAAATTCAAGTGCGGTTAACGCTCCATACGACAGCGTGATTATTCCAAATCTCACGAGAATTCGTTCTCTAGCTAATGGACTTACCTATATTTTAGAGCTTTCGCAAGATCAAATAAGGTTTCCATTCAATGGAACCAATAACGGACTCAAGCTTGGAATAAAGCAAGGAATTGTTGAGACTCAGACAGTAACGGCTAAAGGCATACCGACAGACAGCTATTCGATTAGCAGTCCTCAAAACTTTTATATTGATAACTTTTTTGTCAATGTCTATGTGAACGGAAGTCTTTGGAACAGGTACGACTCTATCCTAGACATGCCAAGAGGCGAACCTGCATACATGGTTAGAACCGGGATCACTAGCGGAATAGATGTGTATTTTGGTAATGGAAACTTTGGTGCAATACCGCCAAAGGGAGCAGACATCACAGTTGAATACCTGGTGACTGAGGGCGCAAACGGCAATATCCGTACAAACGACCTAGCAAAGGTTGGATTTGAATGGATCGACACTGGATTTAGCTCTTTGGGAGATGAGATCGACCTAAATAAATACATCAGCATAACTGCAACACATGCTCCGTTCTTTGGATCCAATGCAGAAGATTCAACTTTGACTCGTCTTATTGCTCCTAGAGAATCGAAAAGCTTTGCCCTAGTCAATGTAGATCACTATGAAGTGTTACTAAGAAAGTTAAAGCTTTTCTCAGTGATCCAAGTGTATCTTGATCCAAACGATAGTCGTGTTCTGGACCTATTTCTTATTCCAGACATACGCCAAACATTTAACACAGGTCAGGATTATTTTAGCGCGACCATCGATCGATTCACCTTGACCGACTATCAAAAAAATGAGCTTTTGAAATACATTGAAAAATCAGGATCAAAGCTAATATCAACTGATGCAGTCATCATAGATCCAGTACCGAGCTTATATGTATTGAACGTTTCAATAATTGCATACGATGATGTTGACATTAGCATCATTAAAAACGACATACTTAACTCTTTAGGTACCTTCTTTATTCAAACGACTAGACGCAACAGAATTCCAAAGAGTGATTTGATTGCTCTACTTGAGGGAGTAAACGGAGTCGATTCAGTTTCAATCTATATAGTATCTAAAAAGAACGAAATTAGCAAGATCGCAAATTCGTCTGCTGCAGATGTTGGAGTCGATGAATTCAACGATATTATAATAGAAAATGGAGAACTTGCGATAATAAAAGGTGGATTCACCGATCGCTACGGTAACGCATATAGCGAAGGTCTCTCTACCACTTCACTAGGTCCTGTAAATATTCAGGTGAAGAACATTGTCCCTAGACCAAAAAATGGATCAGCATGACAAAAGACAGCATATTCAGACCCATCTTTAGTAGACGCGAGAATCGTCTAAACATGGGATACGATTACAAAGGAAACATACTTAAGAAAACTCTGTCAGGTCAGATGTTTGGAGTGAATCCAACGCTCGATACATACCTTTCAAAAATAGATGCGATTGTCTATGAATGGATAGAGGCAGTAAAACAGATAAAAATCAATGTGAATCCGGCATTAGATAAGTACGAAAACAAGATAAACTAAACATATGGCTAAGAAGCAAGGCGGCATGAGCCGCGAAAACCGTGGTCATCTAAAAGATGAGATAGAATCTCTTTTAGGTTCAATAGGGCAAGAGACTCACGCCAATCTTATAGTGGACAACGATCTTTCGCAGGAATTAAAGAAAGAGAGTCCTTATGATTTTGAAGCGATGAGCTCACAGTTTACTAAGAAGGCAAGAGAGATCACTGACTCGCTCTTTAAAAACTTTGTGGACATTGGAGTATTTGAGCAAAATGACTATGCAAAACACAAGAAAGAGCTTGATACAATCAACATCTCCAATCTTTTCTTTCAATTAAAGACTCTAAAGATCACAATCATAAAGGTGATGGAGGAGATTACCTCAGGCAACACGCATCCTCGACTAATTGAGGTGATGGGTCAGCTACAGGATAAGATGGCAGACATCACTAAGATGCAGGCAAATTACATAATCTTTTTGGAAGAGACCTATCAGAAACTAAATAGAGATAAGCCAGTCAATTCTGACTTTGAAAAAGTTGATTCTAGTCCGCAGGAAGGTCAGTTCTTCATCACAGTTGGGACTAAGAACATGATAAAGAGTCTTCCTGAATCTGCCCCAACCAAAAAGGAGGCTAAAAATAACTTCGTTGATCCAAGTCAAAAGATCGACCTCATGAAAGATCGTAATATCCAGATCCAAGCAGAAGACTCGGACGATTTTATCGATCTTAGCGAAATAATCTAATCGTATGAAGGATATTATGTCAAGTAGGGGGGCGTTCGTCTCTCGTAAAGTGTCGTCAATGGGAGGAGCGGACAATGATACAAACGCCTCTTTATGGACTACGGTAAGGATCAATGCGCTAATTGAAGAAATCGATAATGGACTTGATATAAAGGGACTGCACAGTTCTCCATTCAAAGACAATGACCTAAACCTAAAGCGGGCAGCGCTTCCATTTGAATACACTCCTGAAGAATTTGAAGAGCTTAAAAAGTGTAAAGAGGACATTATTTATTTTGCATACAATTATTGCTGCATACAAACACCTAAGGGAATTAAGCTGATAAAGGAAACGATGGGCCTTCGTGATTTTCAGGAACAGATCCTTGAGTCATTTAGCACAAACCGTCTTAATATTTTAATGGCAAGTCGTCAGATCGGTAAGTCGGTTACTTCTGCTATTTTTATCCTTTGGTTTACCATGTTTAATCCTGAAAAGACTGCCCTAATCGTTGCCGATAACTTCAACACGACCAAGGAGCTATTAGATAAATTGAAGATAACTCTGGAGGGTCTACCTTTCTTTATGAAACCTGGAATAAAATTGATAAATTCCGGAAATATTAAATTTGACAACGACAGTCGTATTGTTGCAAGAACGACTACCAAAAAGTCAGGTATCGGTCTTACTGTTAACTTGCTCTATATGGACGAGTTTGCTCATATAGATTCTGCAAAGCTGGATGAATTTTATCGTGCAGTATTTCCAACCGTCACGGCAGACCCTAATGCAAAGGTTATCATAACATCTACACCAAATGGAAAGAACAAGTTCTATGATATATGGACTGATGCGATTGAGCGTAGGAGTAACTACGTTCCGTTAAGAGTCGACTGGTGGCAGGTTCCAGGCAGGGATGAAAGGTGGAAAGAGGATACTATTGCGGATCTTGGCTCGATCGAAGACTTTAATCAGGAATATGGATTACAGTTCTTCTCGTCTGATCAATTGTTATTGGGATCAAATGAGCTAAAGAGACTCTATAACATGAAAGTCGAATACGTTAATACACAGTTTGCAGTAAACGATAACTTTCAACACATTAATGACTATTTTAAAATACATCCAAAGTATTCCAAATACTCAATATCCGACCTTAAAGCAGATCGGTCAAACTATGTAGCGACGATAGATACTGCAGACGGAGTCGGCGGCGACTATTCAGTCATGAATATCTATCGATTAGTTGCTCTACCTGTAAATCTTCTATTGAAAAAGAAGGAGGCGATTCGCAATGAGCTTGATACCTTAGCTCTCGTGCAAGTTGCAACCTATCGAACGAATGAGCGAGACATCAACCAGTTTTCAGCAGATTGTGAACATATAGTGTATAAAATATTCAACCCTGAAAGGATCAGAATCGTACTTGAAGTGAATCATAAGGGAGAAATTGTGCACAACATGATGTCATCAAATAACGATTATTGGCCGGGACAGTTTGTGCACACCAAGCACACAGAAATGGCAGTCGCTCCAAAATTAGGAGTAAGACTTGGACCGACCAATAAAATCAAATACTGTGAACGATTTAAGTACACAGTTGCCGCAAACAAAATAATTCCTAATGAATACACGACTGTGATGGAATTAATGGCATTTGGTAAATCAAAAGGAGGACAATACAGGGGACAGAACGGTAATGACGACCTTGCAATGACTTCAGTGACCATGACGACTTTCTTTGATTCTCCACAGTTTTGGGACATGGGAATTGACACATACGAATCAACTGCTCCAGAATATAGAAAGGAGATTGACGAAAAAATATTTAAAGTGTTTCGTGAAACGAATCCCAAGAGTTTGTATGATTTTAATCAACTATCAAGTCTAAATGCTCCACGAGCATCAGACTCATCTGCCAACCCCGTAAAGCAAAATGTTTTCGATTTAAAATCGCTTGACGAATTTAAAAAATTACAAAGCCGATTTTTTAATCGTTAACTAATTATTAGTATCTTATAAAAGACTCGTACTACTTATTATGAAATCACTGGAATTTAGAGGAGACATAACTCTTGAAGAAGTTTTTAATGAACACAAAGCTGTTATATATGAAAGTGTTGTACATGCAATTCGTGATAATCTAAAATTAAGCGAGCCTGAAGTACCAGTCATTAAAATCATAATAAATGAAATAGAGTATTCAATTAACTTAGGACACGAAAAGTTTCTTCGTTGCCTTGATCAGGCAATCGCTTTCTATGAGCAACTGGAGGAATATGAAAAATGTCAAGAGTGCTTAGAGATAAGCAATAACCTACGAAAAAAAGAGCTAGTTTAATATATGGGATATGAGAAAATTAATCTGATCAACAACGCAAGAATCCAAGAAATTTCAGAAAAACTACTAACCAGCGAAATAACAGAAAGAGAAAGAAACGAATTAGCAACTCTAATCTCTCCAAAGCTTAAAAACTTCATCTGGAAATTCTGTAGAAATGAATTTGATACTGAGGAATCTCTTCAGTGGACTCTAAAAAAGATCTTCAAAAACGCTTCGCAATTCGATTTTAGTAAAGGCAGGTTTACTACCTGGATATACACGATTGCAAGAAACGAAACCTTGTATTACCTACATTACAAGAAGAAGAGCTCGGTGCAAGACATAGACGCTCACTATTCTGTTCAAGAAAGAATAGCAGATGATGGGTCTATTATTGAAAGCAAAAAATTACTGGATGACATTTATGATGTTGTCGTCCATGAGATCAATCAAATAGAGGATGACCTCTTAAGATCCATTGCAGTTGATAAAATGCTACTTAACAAGAAAGTAAAGCAGATCGCAAGTGATTATGAGCTAAATGAGAACACCGTTAAAACTAAACTGCGTAAGATACGTTACGATGTTCGATTAGCTGTACTCAAGGGAAATCCACAACTTGAGCAAAAAATACAAGACTTATTATGAAAATCAAAGACGTTAATCCGAAAAAGGTCTATCAGGATCTTATTGATTGTGTAACTGAACTCAAACATCACCAAAAGTACAAGAAAATTATTTTTGGCTTACAGGAGAGTAAAAAGCTCGAAGAAGTCGGTCTTTCCGTTGATGAAGATGCCAATATGTATATTGGAGTCAATCTTAATCCTGAAATGCTTATGTACACTGATACTGCAAAGGAATCAGTCGAGCTGAGACTAATCTCTGAAAAAATGAAAAAGTACACCGAATTTCTTACACAGGAGGGCATACTTGATTCAATTAAAATGGATTACGACCGAATCCAAACTGCAGACTTTTACGGATACGTTCTGCAAATAACGTTTGACTACAAAAAATACTCAAAGAAAAAGTTTAATTTTTCGATCGGCTATTTCGCTGTGATCACTTTACTTGTGATCCTTGGACTTGCATTTGCTATACACAGATAACGATCTGTTACTAAAATAAATAACTAAAAGAGCAACTTATGAAAAACATAATTGACTTATTAAAGCTTCATGTTTGGAAAGTAACAACTGTTATTTTCCTTTTGCTGTTTCTATCAAAAGGCTGCACCAGCAACAAGGTGACTAAGCTAGAGAAGGATTACGATTCAAAAACCCTTGTTCTTGAGAGAAAGATTGACTCACTGCAGACCAAATTGGACAAGATGCCAACTACTGATCAGGTAAAGGATGCAATGGAAAAGGTGATGTTTGACTACTTGGTATATTCTGAAAAGTCAGATGCAAAGAAGGCAAGTCTATCAGACATAAAAAAGAGTCTGTCTGAGATAAAAAATAAGATGACGGCAAAGGATGAATTGGATAGAAAAAAATAAGAACTCGTTAATTCGATCGGCCTTTTTAATTCCAATACTTGCAGTTGCGGCAATATCAATATCTCACGTAGTTAGCTGGTACGGTCTTGCCAATCCAGTAAGCTGGGCAATTTACTTATCGGTTGCCGTTGAAATAGCGGCAATGTCAGCAATTGCAGCAGCCTCAGTAAGAGTTAAGGGCTTTTCTGTGTGGTTTGTTTTTATCATCGTTACCCTAATTCAATTCATAGGTAACATCTACTTTAGCTACTCTCACATCGACGTTGCGTCTACCTCTTTTAAAGACTGGTCAGATCTGACTACTCCGATTATTGAATCGATGGGAAGCGACATAAGTGATCTTATTGCACAAAGAAGGTTACTTTCCATCCTCGAAGGCGGACTACTTCCGTTAATCTCTCTTACGTGCTTACATTTCTTCATTAGTTATGAATCTAGAGAAGAGGTTAAGCCGACTCCAGATTCACAATACATTCCAGAAGAGACGCAAAGTCAGCCGGATCCAGTCGTAGAATCTGAACCGATTACTGAACTTGCTGAACCAGTTGAGGAAGTTGCTGACCCTGAGCCCAAGAAAGGACTGGATTATACTCGATTGAGCCATACTATGAAAAAAATATTCAATAATGATTGATCTTACCACAATTTGTGATTGTTGCGGCGGTGCTCAACAAGACATACTGCAGCTATTCAATGACCTATGTTTTAAAATAATTAGCGGCTCGTCAACATCTGATGACTTTTGCATGAACGATTTTGCTTTTCCAGTAGACGGAAATACATGCGTCAGAACAAATGTTGACGCAAACGGTGGAGAGATCACAATATTCGATAATGGACTTGACCAACACTCGCCAAGTTCAACGCTGGCTAGTGGACAACTTTATGCTCGTGGAATACTTTTAAAAGTGATCTATCCTACCTCTGATGCAAATGGCGAAACAATAGACATAACTACAAAGAATTCAGTGTTGACCATACAAAATGGTTCAACTTTGACTGATGTTGAGTATCCTTTGTACAATTTCTTTGCGATGTTTACTAATCCCAAATCTAATCAGACGAGTCAAGTAATAAATAAAATAAAGATCTCGAACCCAAGCTCTAGTTTTAAAATTAGAGTAGTGGCTCTGGTCTTATTAGGACAAGCTAACTAAAAAAACAGAAAACGATGCTAGAGAGCGGCACAGAACTAATAACCCTAGTCCACAACACGGATTATTCACCGACATTTGTAAGTACAGATAAAAGACTTCCCAAAGGCCAACCGACTTCGTTAGGCTACTACCAAATAGGAGCAACTCAACAATATGGAGCGGCAAAGGGACCTATTTTTAAAATAGAATTTGTTGACATATCTGGAATCGGTGCAGGTTCAACTCACGTAAAAATATGGGGAATCGATACTCCGGATGACTCAACTCTTGCTCCACTATATCCTGTTTCTTATTTGACTTCAGGAAATGGATTACACAGCACAATTCCAGTGTACCTTAAAAAGTTTTTGTTTTGCAACTCTTCTGGAGTAATGCAAACTCCTTCTGGTGCTTATACTGTCGTTGGATATAAGAGAAAATCAATGCAAACCGTTTGGTAATGAAGAACTTCGTATACGAAAATTATATTTCTCCTTTAGTAAACCGCGGTGATTTCACCAGGGGAATTCCATTTTATGGAACTAAGGGCGATTTTAATTTTACGATGGGTCGAAGCCAATTCACTCCAGGAATCTCTATAAAGCAGGTACCTCTTCAAGATCTGTCAGTCCGAGGCGACTCAGGCTTCACTGAGCTCGATATGAGTATCAATAAGCTAAAGAAATATTTTAAGCCTGGAGATAGAGTAAGGGGCATCCTGATTAATTCTCAATTAGGAGAGGATGCTGGCACAATGGTCGTCGGTAAATTACTAAAGATCCAACCAGACTATGCAAATCAGGCAATCCGTGCCTGGATCAAAAATCCCAAGACTCTTAAGTCACAGGAGATCTACATTGAAACGATTGAAAAGGTTTACGAAGGCTTTAGAGCGCTTTCATTCACTCAATTCGTAAATTCCTAATCCGCTTACTTAATTTTATTGAAACCTATACTCTTATCTTCGTTATAAGATTAAAAAAATGGGTAACCCATGCAAACAATTGACGACTCTGTAGCAAAGGAAATGCTAGAAGAGCAAGATCGAATTCACGGAATTAACGGGAAAGACGACACAGTAACCGAAACTATAAAAGAAAGTGAACCTGTCACAAGTCTAGGCAAAGCCCCTAGCTATTCTCCTGTTCAGGAGTCAGCGTTTGGTGAATCTCCTTGGAAGATACTTAACCTAAATCTTCTTCCATCACAGGGATTGTTTTATCCAGAAGACGCTGAACTCTTAATTAGATCAGCAAAGGTAAAAGAAATTAGACACTGGTCTACAATCGATGAATCCGATCCAGTAGACGTTAGAGAAAAGATCAACCTAATACTCAATTCTTGTACCAAATTTAGAGTAAAAGGAAGCAATACTCCACTAAACATAAATGATTTTTTGGAAGTAGACCGATATCACATACTCTTTAGAATATACGAACTCACATTTCCTAATCAGGAAAACAAGCTTTGGGCATACATCAAGTGTGAAAATCCAACCTGTAATCACACAAATAAGACCCAGGTAACAAGTCAAAATTTGGCAGGCTTTAAGTACCCATCTGAATTGATGAAATGGTATTCACCAGCAGATAGATGCTTTGTTATTAGATCTGAAAAGCTTAACGACACATTCAATCTCTATTTACCTAATTTGGGAATGTCTTCAAAGTTTAGACTTAAGAGGAGATCAGAAGAGAAACTGGGTTCTGAGATTGATCAGGCATTCTATGAGTATGGTCCATATCTCACAAGGGACTGGAGAAGAGAAGATCTTAACTCTCTCACCGACATCAAGTTCAAATCACTAAATTGGCACGAAAATAAGTTCGTATTCATCCATAAGTTTACAAAGCAATTGGAGGATGCCAGCCTAAATAGAGCGGTGTGTCTTTGCGAAAAGTGCAAGACCGTAACTGAGAGCGCCATTTTTTTGGGAGGAAGCTTCACTGTCAAAGATATTTTCATTATTTCAGCTGGACTTGATGAACTTATTTGAGCTTAATGCTCGGATGGCGGTGAAGCTTGGACAATCGTTCGATACGCTGTACAATCTTGAATACATGGAGTATTCTTACCTATTCAACATTATTAAAAAGGACCTTGAAGAGAAGCTAGAGGATAAGCCCTCAATAGAGTCTATGCCAAGCTCTCCTATTGCTGTGAATCTTCCACCGCACCTAAAGCTAAAATAAATAACAAAAAGATTAGTGTTTAGTGGGCGATAAACTTAAAAAATTCATAGACCTATTTGCTAAGGAAGCTGCAAATAGAGTAGAAATAGCTTCGACTAATCTTGAAACCTACAAGAAGGCTAAGGCCGAAGCTTTGAAATTTACTACTCCAGTAAACGCGACTTACCCTACTCTTGGAAGCCTAATCAAAGATCTTTTTCCTGAAGCCGGCGGTGTTGATAATTCATTATTCCGCGATTTATACACAAGTCTTTTGCTAGACAAAGAAGACAAGTCAGCTGTTTCTTCTCTTTTTAAAATTAAGGACGCTCCGATTCAATATAAGAACGAACTTGCTATTCAAAACCTAGGTGGAGAAGCCTACTTTAATTCTGTGATGAGATCAATAGGCTCAGAACTCATCAAAGCAGACCTGAAATTTGATAAGTTAGTTGAGTCAGTAAAAGTGGGCAAACCGGATGGCGATCTTGCTGAATTTATAGAAGATGCAATTGGAAAGTCTGGAGGTCACTATCTTGGCAAAATATTAAACTCTGCTGAGTTTTACGATGCTTTACTTGAAAATGGAGATCCAGTTGGTAAAAAGGAAGCTAAACCTACAAGTCCAGTAAATCAACCGATTGAACAGGTCAAAGAAAAAACAAAGGCTCCAATAAATGAATTTGAGCCTGTGGCCAAGCCGATAACTCAAAGTTCTGCAGTCAATCCTGAAAAAGGGGAAACCTCAAATCAAACTGAAGTTTCGACATTGACCGGCTCAGTAACAACTACGCCAGTTAAATTACCTACTGAATCGACTGTGCCTGAGTCTGGGACAACAGTCAATCTAAACCTTGAATCTAAAGAAACTCCAGCAATATCCTCTCCAATCAATACAAGTCAATCGAATGTTTCAAATGTTGTAAACAATAGCTCTACGATTACCTCAAATGCATTGAACTCAATCAAAAATGTAGAAGGCAATACGACAAAAGAGAACACTGAATCGGCTACTACAAATAATTCGATTAACTCTAAGTCAGAGTCAAGTGATAAGCAATCATATAGGGAAATTAGAGACGCTATGGCTTACCTTGAAAAGATAACCAAGACCTCAACGACCAATAACACATTAAACTCAAAAACAAACAAAAAAGAAAAGTCAGTTGAAAAAGTCTCAGCAAATACGGAGACATCTCCGATCAATGAAGAAAGCAAAGAGAGTGAGGAGTTAGTTGATTCTAATGAATTGGCGCAAGCCAAGTTTGATGCTCTAACCAATTATGTAAATCAATATGATAAAATGAACAAAGAAGAGTCAACTGAAGTTAAGTCAGAGGCTATACCGACCCTTCAACCTAAATCAAAGGATATGACTGAAGTGGTAAAGACAGCACCAAGCATTCCAAATAAACCCGCATCTCAAATTAAAGAAAAAGAGAGCACAACCTCACTAAATACTTCAGAAACATCAAATAATACTGGAGTATCTATGGTAGAGAAAAATACAGAGTCCAGATCAACGGTTACCGATAAGGTAACAGAAAGCAGTAATTCGACTGCTGCGCCTCAATCTATAAACATTGATATGAGCGAGGTCGCGCATAGATTGGCCAGATTAGAACATGTATTGACTGGAACACTTGAAGTAAAAATAGTAGAATCATGATAACCACAACTGAAAAACAAAACATCGTTAATATTTACAAAAAATACGGTGTAATACACGATAAGCTGACTGAATTGTCAAATGCTGCTGCGTCAATTGAAATGGCACGGACGAAGTTGAGTCAGGAACTTGAGGATATTCGAAACAGTGAACGTGAGTTAATAAATAAAATAGAGAAAGAGTCTGGTATAAAGCTAGGCCAAGCTGAACTTCTTGAAATAATTAAATATGATGGAAACGAAGGATAAATTTTATCTAGCCTTTATCGGAATCCTTATAGTAATTCTTCTTTGGCTTTCATGGAGGGTCGAAGCGGTAAAGTCTGCTGGTGCAAGCCAAGCCGATGAACTTAAGAGATCAATTATCGCATCCGACTCGCTAGTCAAAGAAGCAAACGGTCGATACGCTAAACTTGAAGACTATTATAAAAGCGAGAGGGATCTAACTCTTGAACTTAAGAATTCAAATAGAGACTTGTACAATACTATTATGAGTCAGGGTGAGAGAATACTCAACCTAACTTCTTCTGTCATATCTCTAAAGGGAGAAGTATCTAATGGATTCGGTAAATTCAACCCGGCAGATTCAAGCCAAATCGGATTAGCTCTTAAATATCCAGAAGAAAAGGACCCATTCATAAAGTGGGACGGATTCATCAATAAAAACACGGCTAGCTATCGAGGCAATTGGTCTTTTGGTAAGCTGCCTATACAAATAGTGGTCACTGAAGACAAGAGAGGACTTTGGAAAAACCGAATAGTTGGGCCAGACTGGTTAATAATTGATTCTTTACAAGTTAATAGTTTACCTCCAGATAAGTATGTTCCAGAAGTAGAGAAAAAAATTGAATTTATATTGGGAGCAAGCTACTCTAAGCCTATTTTCACTAGGGATCTAGGAACTCTTGGAATTGCTGGTGGAATCTCAATACTAAGTCAGCACAATCTCATGCTTACTCTAAATACTAGAGAAGAAGTTGGACTTGCTTACTACTATAAGTTTAAATCAATCAAGAAGAATAAATGAGGACTAGCCGTTTTGTAAGCCTTACTCCGTATTGTGTGGTCGAATACATGTTTGACCAGTTAAACTCTACTGACTTTTATACAGATAACTTTACGTTATTGAAAAATAGTTATACTAATACACATCAAATATTTAATGATGAGGCTTCGTATAACACAACAAAGAATATACAGGGACTTAGCGCTACTGGATTAGGAAACAATACATACGTCTATTTAGATTACGAGAAGATCCCTAATTATCTGCAATACGATAGTACAAATATCGTATCAGTACCAATTAACGGTCATGATGTTGTAATGGACCAAGTCCGTTTTCACTTTGTTTCAGGCTTTAGTTTTGATAACTTCAAAGCCCTAATACTTACTGTTAAAAATCCAGAAAACGACGGAAAAGAAAATATCTTTGCAAATATTCTTCTTTCCCCAATCACGTTGCCGCTAATGATGACGTTTAATCCCAAGCCTTTGTTTTTGGGAAATGCATTATATGACAGATACATTGACATCTTTGTTCCTTCAATCAAGAATGTAAACGAAGATTACCAAATAGCTCTAAACCAGTCAACGACCTTTGCTGCTGCAATAACGCCAACTGATACTGGATATTCAGGATTCATTAACAATAGTCCAATACTTATTGGTTTGTCCGAGTGCGGAACGTCTAGCACTCTATACACAAATATCGGTCAGACCTACCAAACTTATGGAGTGACTGAGTATTTTGAAGCATCCGTTTCGCAAAGCAACGAGTTTGATGGAGTCGGAGCCTACATAAATGAAGCATCTGATGGAGACTATATTGATTTCTACCTAACATTTAATGGAGGCTTTCCTGAGGACCTAATCTCTATTCTAAATTCAAGAAATCCTTCTGCTGATTGGATAATCGTGCATCAGCTTAGCGTGTTTGAGCAAGTAGGAACAGATTTTATTAATACTTCAAGGTTTGCCTTTTTTCAAGAGAGCGCGTTTGATGCACCTAATGTATTTAGGCCTGTTCTTACGTATGCGAACGAAGCAGTCAGCATGTCAATTGACTATATTGCTAGGCTTACCAATAGACAGAATGGCGAGCAAATCATTCGTGAAGGATCATTTACCCTAACTTCTCCAAAAAAATACGGAAGAAGCCTCGTTACAATGCCTTTACTTGATAAGCCGCAGTCACATAAGATCTACAATAAGCTTATACAAAATAGCTATGAAGCAACCAAGTTGTTTATTGAGCCTGCACTACCTAGCGCATTTAATCTGACTTCAACTACGACAACTGGTCAATCGACTATCACTAAGTACGTGCCAATCTTTTTTAATAACAATAATATTTCAATTTCACACGCAAGTTCTCTAATCAAGACAAGCGATAAGACAGACGAAGTAGTGTTTGGTCCTGGTCAACTCAGATTTGTGCTTTCACCTTTTGACAATGTCATAAAGCTTAAAGTTTTTACTTCAAGCACATCGTCTAGCACAACGACTCTTACTCCGCTAGATCTAAACATCAATTCATCAACCTTTAAACTTGTGTTTGACACAGATAATGGAAAGATCTCTACCCTAAATGCAAACGATTCCCAATTGGAGAATCTATCAACTGGTGTAATTGTCTTTAAAGTATCAAAGGCAGACAGTTCGACTATTGTAAAATCAATGAGTCAAACAGTATACCTAGTCTCGGTTGCACCAGATGGAACCGAGACTCTGATGTACACCGGCGAATGGAGAAACACAAGTCAACAGTCTGATGTCGATGCTGCGATAACTGCAGCAAGAGACGCAGCAAACACTGCACAAAACACGCAAACTGCACTAAACCAAATAATTCAAAAGGTTACGGCAAACGAAGAAACTTTGGCCACTAAACAGCTATTGGATTCTAATAAATTAACACTCAAACCAATCGCACCGGCATCAATCGTTAATAAGTTTGGAGTTACTGCCGCGAAAGGAATACAACCGACTTCATCAACCGTTAAAGATACTGGAAGTACTACCACTAGTCAAGAGACAACAACCTCTAACAAGGTTGGAGTTACAACAGCTATTTAATAGGGCATAGAGATAAATAAAATAAAAATAAGCACTGCAAAATGACAAACTTTGTTCATTCAGTTCTATCTGAACTTACAAAAAATACTAGCTTAAACTCTGAGCCACTGGTGCAGATGCTAGTGGAATCAACTAATAAATCAATATCTTTGGGTGAAAGCTCAGAGAAAATTTATAAGAGCCTAAAAAGTGGACTTACTACAGTAAACCATGCGCTTAAAAATCCTTTACTTGAGAATCTTATTTCTCAATTTGAAAAGAATGAAGTGACTCCAGAATCAAAACTTGCTTCACTTGCAAAGGAAGTAAATATTGGATCTAGTCTCTCTGCAATAAAATTATCAAAGGCGTATGCAAACCCAATAATAAAGACTCAAGTTGATATGTTTGAATCTACAATTGCAAAGGGAGCTCCAGATTTTGGAATGAGTCCAAACTTTGTTAAGGCATTTGAAGTATATTCATATGAACCTGCAGTAAAGAAGGAAGTAAATCGAGTTAAGGCTTACATGATCACTAACGAAGCTAAATTAAACATGCTTCACACAATATTCACATTTGAATCATTTGGATCTCCAATATATGCAGGAGTAGTTTCTGATCTTAAAGACATGTTGATCAACGAAAGTTATACTGCAGACATCCTTAAGATAAAATACGGTAATTCAATTGGTCTAGTTAACGATTTGATCAATGCACTTCGTATTGTTGAATCAAGAGAGTCTAACGGTTTTACTTTAGGTGAAGGAAATGGTGACACTCGAGTAAGTAACTTAATTGCTCCAACTATAAAGATCGAAGAAGGAATGCTTCTCTATGCAGACAACAGATTTATTGCAATTCGTGAAGCCAAAGGATTGACTGGAAACGAATCTAAAGTATGTGTGGACGAATCTATTAAGATCACCGAAATGCAACCAGACTTTGTAAAATCAACTCAACCTCAATTTTACGCATTCTGTGAGGCACTAGCAACGCTAGGATTCGCAAAAACAGGTGACGGAATGGGAGTTGAATCTTCAGCAATTCGTAACTTTAAATTAGGATTCAAGATGAATGAAGGTAAAGACTTTGATCTATACCTTAATGACACTAAGATGGATTCACTAGATTCAGTAAACGTTTCTGAAGCAGTAGCCCTTCAATCGGTTGCAATAAAAGAGAGACTTAATCTAATTCTTGAAAACGTAGAGACTCTATGTAATCTTGAGTTCATCAAAGAAGTAACAAACGACCGTCTCCTAAAAGAAGCTCTTGTTCTTAACATAAACGAAGAATTTTTTGTTTGTGAAAAAGTAAACGCAGCAGACAGAAAGTGGTCAAAGGTTGATGAGTTCAAACTCTTTGAATTATTCAAATCTAATTTTAATTACGACATAAGCAATATATTTAAAACTAAGATCGAAGAAGGTTTTGCTGAGATCAAGAAAATCGAAGAGCAAAAGAAATCAATTGAACTTAGCATCTCTAAACTTGAACCATCTATCGCTAAAATATCAGAAGCATGCAAAGTAGCTGGATTGGATCCAACTGAAGTAAGCAAACTTGAAATGATCAAGGAAGAACTTGAAAATAAAGTTAACGAGCTAAAGAAGAACTATATCGCTTTGGACATTTATAAAAAAAAAGAATTAGTCTAAACGAAGAGATCGAAATCCACTCTAGAAAGAATAAGTATCGAGTAGGAGAGACAGTAGAAGCTGGAGAGAGATTGGGAACGGTGACTGCGATCAATGGATCAACTGGAATTTATCTAGTGATGATAGGATCAAAAAACATACCATTTAAGGAATCACAACTAAAGAAACCGGCGGCAAAGTCAAAGAAGAAAGATACAGCAATGAAGAGAAATAAGATGCCTGCAGAAAGGGAATCTAAATTATAAGAAAAAGGGAGCAAATGCTCCCTTTTTAATTTTATGAAGTCTTTTAGTATAGTATAAGCGAGAACTGACGGCTTTCCCCATAGTATAACTATAAAACACATAAAATGGATACAAGAATAGACTTTAATACTGCTAAGAAGTTTGACCAGCTCGAACTAGTAGATTGGAAAACTCGATATGCAGATTTTAAGTTCTACGTAAGAAAGGGCCTACAGGAAGTCAAGTACAACATCGGAACGAATGTTACCAAGAGCCCAAATAGCGGAGAATACATCAAGCCACTCACTTCTGCAGCATACGGACCTGCAATGAACGTCAATGAGGTATTCAACCAAGACGATATCTGGTTAGATATTGGCGGACACATCGGATGTTTTGCAATAAGAATGGCAAAGCAATTTCCTAAGATCCAAAAAGTTGTTTCATATGAAGCTCTACCGCACAACGTCTCTTTTGCCTTGGAGAATATTGCAATCAATGATGTGAAAGGCACATGCGAATATGTACAGAAAGCGATTGTTCCCGGAAATGATAAAGACATTAGCTTCTTTATCTCAAGTGATTCAGGCAAACACTCTATCCTTCCAATAAACGGCAGGGACACTATAATCGTACCGGCGATCAACATCAATGAAGCAATCAAGCAACATGGTGCAACTGCGATCAAAATGGATGTGGAAGGAGCAGAATACGACCTAATCAAGGCAGTGACTGACTGGTCAAAAATAAGAGTCGTTATTGTTGAATACCACTTCATGTACAAGCCGCTCAAGGCAAATAGAGTACAGAAGTTCCAAGAGATCATGGAAATAATCAGTGCAAATTTCGATACCGTTCGTAAGATCGAAAGCGTTGAATACGGCAAGAACTTCATTACTCACTTTGTTGGAATCAAGACCGGTGCATAATAGTCCATACAATTTACTACAAGAAATCTATCGTAAGCATCCCTGGAGGATGCTCATCTGCTGTATAATGCTTAACTGTACTTCAAGAAAGCAGGTGGATCAGGTTCGAGAAGAATTTTTTAAGCGCTATCCGGATGCACTTGAAGCTGAGATGGCAGATCCTGAAGAAATGGCAGAGCTAATTGCCCCGCTTGGATTTAAAAACCGAAGAACTAGCACAATAATCAGGTTCTCACACGACTGGGTCAATTTAGATTGGGAAGAGCCTAGTGAGTTATATGGAATAGGCAAGTACGGACAGGATTCATGGGAGATATTCCAGAAAGGCAATCTAAACGTTGAGCCGACTGACGGAGTTCTTAATACTTATCTTGATTGGGCAAAAACCCAAGTCAACGAACCCAGTATAACAAATTATGTTTCCGAATCTAACAAATAGCACTAAGCAAGCAACCGTTATCACTCTTGCTATAGTGATAACCATCTTATCACTTCTAATATTTTGTCTTATATGAAAGGACTTTATGCATACTTTGGTCTGCTTGACCTGCACACAATTGACTCTCCTGGACACTCATTCTATCAATTGGGTCTAATGGACTCAATCTGCCAAGAATTTGGGATCAATGGACTCGATTTCTTTTCCTATTATCCGGAGAATGAAATAAAGTCTACTGAATACCATAACTATCCGGATACTCAGCTTGGCAAGCTATTTACTGAGTATCTAGCGCAAATTGTTGAAAAAAAAGAAATGGATCTTGAAGCCGTGGTGAAAGCCATAGCAAAAAAGGAATATAAAAAGCTGTTTCTTAAGGCTAGATTTAGAAATCTTTCTACTCTCACTAAAAAATGGAAAGATGCTAGCTATTTTGAAGAGATTATCGATACTGCAATTCATTCAGGGTACGCAAAAGAAGACATTATTATACTGGACACCGATCTTTCTCTTTCTGACTCTTTTGTCAAAGAGTATGAATCTCGAGTGACCATTAAAATACCGTCTATTGATTTTCCAGGAATATCGATGTCTTTCCTAGACAAGTGCATAGAAATTCGTAAGGCTGAAAAAAGCAAAGAGTTTGGTCCAGTTTTCTATGGAAATATTGATACTACGAACTACAAGAGTGGAAATGCAAAGAGTGAAATGCTCGGCGACGTCCTTACTTACTTTAAAAATAACGCTAGATTTGTCGAAGAACCGTTTACAATAATAAGTAAAGGTTCAGATATTAAATCCATCGATGAATCAGTCCACACAATCGACCGCAGAAATCGTCACTTGATCTGGGACGAGCTTGAAAGAAAGTCAATCATGCTCAATGTCACCAAGGCAAAATACGCAGAGAGAAAATTCATTCCGGCCAGGATATACGAAGCACTGATCTTTGGCATGATCCCAGTATCTTATGACTTTGAATTTCTAAGCAACACATTCTCATTCAGCACAATGGCAGATCTCAATGAGATTATTCGTTACCTAAAGGAGTGTTCGCAAGAAGACTTGACCAAAGCCTATCTGCATTTCGTCAATCAATACAAGGAATATGAGGCAAGCCGAATTTTAAGTATCACAACTAAATAAATAATAAGAAAGACTACTAAATGTATAGTTTTTCTGAATACTTAGACAGGAATAATTACGATTATTACGCACGACAAATACTTACCCAAAACGAACAAGTAATAACTCACGCCTTAACTTTTGAGAATATTACATGGGAAGCAGATCTACTAAACTCAGTAGAGGATCTCATACCGGAAAGTTTCAATTTACACTTAGACTTGATCCTAGATGGAGGATCTAAAGCCATATCTCACTACTACCACGAATTAGCAAAAGGCAAAAACGTAATTTTAGAGAAAGCCAAGGCAACTCTAGATTCAGCAAGTGTCACTCAAATTGACGAGGCATTTACCTCATTTATGCATGAGGTCAAAACAAAAATATCACAGCTAAACGAACAGTTTACCTCAACGGTTGATCCTGGAATGGCGGCTGCCGGCATTGATCCTGATTCCATTACCAAAGCAATGGCAGGGTTTAAAACTGACGGTGACACAGATAAAAGTAAATCTGGAATATTTGAAACGATTAAAGAATTACTTAGTGCCTTAACCGAAGGTGGAAGTTTCTTTGGAATCCTACAGCTTATTTTAGATGTAGTTGGACTTATCGGTGGACCGGGTTGGGGCACAGCCGCCGACTCTATAAATGCAATCATCTATTTTCTTAGGGGTAAAACTTTACTTGGAATATTATCAATTGTATCTGCAATTCTTGGCGCAGCCGCAGGCCCTTTAAAAATGCTTAAGTTTGGAAAATCTGCAGCAAAAACTGAGGAGATCATAATAACTTTAACCAAGAGTGGAAAGTCAAGGGAAGCTGCTGAAATGTTAGTAAAACTTCCAGCAAAAGAGCAAGGAATTGTTATGAAAGCTCTGCGATTTATTGCGGGCAACATAACGGAAGTAATGGCAAAGGCAGGTAGCGCAGTTTCCAAGTTTTTTACTGAGTTTCTAACAAAGGTTACAAGCTGGATTCCTGGAATAGGTGGTCCACTTAAAACTGTGTTTGAAAAGATTGGTGCAACTTTGGAAAAATGGACTGCAAGTTTAACTACCTTTTCTAAGGAATTTAAAGAGGCTGAGTCTACTGCTATTAAAATTTCAATGAAGGAAGCTGGCACACATATTGCAACTATGCTTCAAAAGGGCGGCAAGATGGAATTAGATGAGGCCGCAAACCTAGTGAGAGTCTTGGATAAAGAGGGAAAACCAATCGGCTCTTTTTCAAAAGAGTTTTTGAAGAAGTCTAAGGTGCTAAACGATAAAATGCCCGGACTATATAAAGATCCTAAAGCTCTAGTTAACTATTACAATTCAGTAAGCAAAACAACTCCTAAATTTACAGAAGCGATCGGTAATTTCTTTTCTACTGCATTTAAGGCTAAATTTAATACTGCAAAGCTTGCGATATTCCTAGGAAAGGAATTTATTAAATATTCTACAGGAAACCCTAAACAGGGCCTAACCCTGACTGAACCTGAATATCAATATTATGGAAATTCTACATTGAATTCTATTATAAAAGATGAAATGAAGAAAAAGGAGGATGCGACTGGCGCAAAATATGCAGCTGAAGTTACTCTAGATTCGTCAGATGAATCGACGATGAAATTAGTAACTGGTTATCAAAACGAGTATGCAAAACTTGTAGGCGAGCCAAGCATAATAAATGTTGCTTATAACAAATTTAGAAACGACGATACTGAAAACGAGTTTAAAGAATTTTGGGATAGCGTTGCTGCTGGTAAAGTAAAGAAAGAAGAGGATGGAGCCGTTGTAAGAACAAATGCCGACTCAGAAGCTGAGCCTGCTCCTTCTGAGAGGCCCTACAATGAATCCTTTTCTGGAAACAAGATACTTTCTTATTCAGAATACCGTAAATTTAGCCGATAAGATGAAATTAGAGAAATTTAAAACCTACTCCCAAAGGTACGAAAAGGACCCTAGAAACTTTGAAAAAATGGTGATTTTTGCTTCACCTAGCGATAAGGGTCTTGATCTTTTTGAAACAATACACGATGCTAAATTGTTAGGCAAGCCTTTTGAAAAGCCAGTAGTCACATGGAACGGATTTGAATTGGGTCTTAATGAGAGCCATACAGTATTCAATAGGATCCAGATGCCAGAATACGAGGAAGTTGCCGATGCTTTTAAAGAAGAACCATTTATTCCAAAAACAGTCTCCTCTCGAAATGCAGTAAGCGGGCTAACGTTTCCAATAACTGGAATATCCGGTTCTGACAGGGAAGACTTTAAAACTCTAGGCAAATTTAAAAAGTCCGAGAAGACCTTTGATAAGTTTAGGGAAAAGTTGGTACCTCTCACTAGATTCTCAGTGCTTGCCTTTAAAGGTGAACCGATTCACATACAGGAAAAAATAAATAAGGCAGGATTTGATATTGATCCGGAAAGATTCAAGTATCAGGAGAGCATCTCTGACGCTCTAAAAAAGATCCATGCAAAATATCCTACTGATTTTCAAAATTTTGATTTCATAGATGTTGGCGGAGGCCGAGCCTACCTAGAGTCGTTTGATTCAAACTCAAAGCTGACCCCTTCCCAATTGGTAAAGATGTACGAATCGGTCTATGAGAACTATTATGAAACTCGACTACCTAGCTGGTTTAAAAACCAATTATTTGAAAAATATGTAAAACCGTATTTGGCAACTAAGTACTTTGATTCTATGCTACTAAAGCCAAAAAATTCAATGGACTTCAAAAAATTTATATAAGTGATCATAATTGATTGTAATAACAAAAAGTTTGAAATGTGTCTCAAGGAGTATCGCAAGAGAAGCGACAAGGCTGGCACAATTAGTGAATTAGTTAAACGTAAGAAACACACAAAACCTTCTGAAAAAAGAAGAGCCGAGATTCTTGCTGCAAAATATCGTAACCTAAAAGCAAAAAATGATGAACTTTAACGAATTCATAAATGAGGAGTCTCTGGAAAGCAGATCTGCCGCTGGAGTTGCCATCATTTACAATAACAAGATATTGCTAGTTCATCCTACTGGAGCTTCATGGCAAAAGGGGACTTGCGGTATTCCAAAGGGAGGTATTGATCCTCATGAAGACACACTAGATGCTGCACTCAGGGAACTAAAGGAGGAGACTGGAATAACTCTTGATCCTTCTGCTCTAGACAAGTCGCCTGAAGTAGTCGTATCACAACACCCCAAGAAAAATAAGTTACGTCACCTCACGTACTACATCTGCCGAATATCGGATCTATCCAAGATCGGACTCACGTCCGAAAGGGTACCCAAAGATCAACTACAGCTCGAAGAGATTGATTGGGCAAAATTTATGAGCGCTGAGGAAGCCTATCCAATAATGGCACAGAGCCAGTTGATTATCCTAGATCGTCACCTTACTCTAAATAAATAAAAATAAAGAGTAGAAATGTCATATCTCGTATCATACAGTCGTTGGAAAATGTTAACGGAATCTGCAAACGGTCAGCTTTCAAATGACGAGTTAGTAGCGATAGATTCGACAGGTGACTTAAAGCTAAACAAGGCAGCTGCAGCTGCCTACGCTAAAATGAAGGCGGCAGCTGAAGCAGACGGAATTCGCTGGAAACCAATTGACGCATATCGTGATATTGAAGATCAACAGAAAATGGCAGCTGACTTCGGTCAGTTTAAAACCGGCGGAAAAGCATCTACTCCAGGAAACTCAAATCACGGTTGGGGCGGAGCAGTTGATTTGGACATAAAGGCTGGCGGCCCAGAATACAAGTGGTTAAAGGCTAACGCTTCAAAATTTGGATTTTCAACTATCCCTGATCAGCCATGGCACTGGGAACACACCGCAAGCACAAGGTCAATGGAAACGTCAACTGGCCAACCTAAAGAATCTGAACCTGAACTTCCAAAGAACCCTACTGCACCAGATGAGACTAAACTTGCAAAGGTTGATCAGTTTTACAATGCATTGGGAGAAATAGCTTCGCCGATATCTCAACAGGATGATAAGACTTATTCATTTAGTAAAGCGGTAAAAGCCGTACAGACGGGCTTGGAGCTCCTAGGTTATCCTCTTGCTCAGCATGGAGTAGACGGACTCTTTGGTCCTGAAACCAAAGCTCAGGTTGATAAATTCCAAAAAGATAACTCACTACCTGAAACTGGCACAATCGATAAAGCGACAGCAGATAAGATCACTGCCCTACTAAAAGAAAAGAAGATCTCAGATAAGGACGTTGAAAAATATGCATCTAGCACTTCACTCGACGTAAAGATGAAGGACGACGATTTTTATAAGTCTCTACTTACTACACTAGGCGCACCAATCACTGACGACAATCTTAAATTTCTTTATGCATGGAGACAAGTGGAAGGAGGTACCGCAAAGAACAATCCATTCAATACCACATATCAACTGTCAAAGGACAAGGACAGCACCAATTACAACAGCGTAAAAGTTAAGAATTATTCTACTCCTGAATATGGAGTTGAAGCGACTGCCAGAACGCTAATGCTTCCATACTACACAGATATTCTAAACGGACTAAGAAACGATATTGGTCTGGACGCACTATCTAAATCAAAGGGACTAGTTACTTGGTCAGGAAACAGTCCAACTTACCTTAACTTATTCTCAAATGTGGTGAAAGGCTATGCTGCAGGTAATGCTCCTGCGCCTCATAATATTGCATAATTTTCCAAAGTTTAAAACTTAGTGTCTCTGCATTGTATAAGAGACCTAAACAAATAAACAAATGGAAGATAACACAACAGACGTAGCACCAGGTGCCACAGAACAAGTCACAACTCAAGAAGATCAAACCCTAGAACCAGGTCATGTTCAGGAAGTTATTCCTGAAGTAGAAGATCCTCTAACCAAGCTAATTAACGCTAGAACTGGAAACTTTGAGGTAAAGATCGGCTATGCTGAACTTAAATACCTTAAAAATCACCTTCAGTCAAAGATTGAATGGAAAGGTCCAAACGAGGCTTATTTGTTGATAATGGCTACGCTCAGCATCAGCGATATTATAAAAGGAATGGATCCCAAGACTCCTGCTGCAGTGCCTTTGCAATTTCCAGCAACAATTATCGAATCTCTAAACTACTTCATCAATAAAGTAAAGGGCACTGGAATTGATTCAGCTCAAAAATTATTTTCAATTGCAATGATGTTCAGACCTGCAACCGAAGCGATCTCTAAACTCGATAAGCAGATAGAGAGCCTAAATGCCGCTCCTGCTGAAAAAAACTAAAAAACCTGAGCACGAGGTTAGATAAATAATAAAAAACTAAACCGAAATGAAAGTTCAAAATTTTGCAGGTTTTATGAAATCTCGTACACTCAACGAGGACGATATGTACGGAAGTAACAACTTCGGTAGCACTGACCAGACTGAAGAGTGGAGAGACGATCAAAACACATATAGCATGGACGGAGGCGCATTTGGTGCAAATCCGGCAGATGAAAAAGACGAAGATCACATGGATGATAATCCAGAAGATCAGGATAATATGGAAGAAGGCGAAGAAAAAGAGGTAACTCTCGAAGATCTTAAAGCCATGATCGAGGATCTTACTGAAAGAGTTGAAAAACTTGAAGAAGGCGAAGAAGGTGAAGAACCTAAAGAGGGAGAAGAAGGTGAAGAAGGCGAAGAGCCTAAAGAGGGAGAAGAAGGTGAAGAGCCTAAAGAGGGAGAAGAAAAACCTGCAAAGTAATCCTTAATTCATAGATTTTTAAAATGGGCGGACGTTTAACGACTGCCCATTTTTTGTTTAATAAATAATCATATGAGCCACTACATAAACAACCTAACGCTTCCTCTATTTGAGACATTTTGTCGTAAGACTCAAGTAGACGGAAAGACAATCGAAGCCAAGATAGGAGACAATACGTTACTGCTAAAAGTCGCAACTACTCCAGCGAGTCAAGCGCAGGGTTACATGGGAGCAAAAGAGTCACCAAATGAAAATGAAGGTATTATGTTTGTGTATGACGAGCCGATGCCGCTTTCCTTTTGGATGAAAAACGTCAACTTTCCACTAGACATAATGTTCTTTGATTCGGAAATGCAGTGTGTCGGTTACGAGACAATGGATCCATACCGTGGCGAACCTGACACAGCAATAAAACACTACATAAGTAAGAAACCTGCAAGATTTGCAGTCGAAGTCATGGCTGGCTGGTGCTCCAAGAACTTTAAAGAGGGCGCCACTCTTTCTTTTTAAAGCTGCAAAACTTTTAGTATCTTGTACTAAAAGCTACATATGTCAATAAAACAAATTTTCGATGAGATTGCTAGCGAGTCTGGCTCAAACCGAAAGATGGAGATCCTTGAATCTCACAAAGACAATCCTGTACTCAAGCAGGTTCTATACCTTGCAAACTCACGTAGAGTAAAGTTCTACATCAAGCAAATTCCAAAATACGTACCTTGCACTGAGAATCCTGCAAGCCTAGAATCGGCTCTTCCGGCACTCTCAGTTCTTTCACAGCGAATCGTGACAGGAAACGACGCGATCCAGCACCTCACTGAAATACTGAGCGATCTTACAGCAGAGGATGCATACATCATCGAGCGCATCATCGACAAAGATTGCAAAATCGGAATGGGTACGACCAACATCAACAAAATATTTCCTGATCTTATCGAGGAGACCCCTTACATGGGAGCTCGAGCATTTAGCAGAGAAGCAGTGCTCAAGATACTCGACAAAGGCAAGGCACTAAGCCAAATAAAAATGGACGGTCGTTACTGCAATGCAGTGATCCGTAGGGGAATCGTCGATCTGGAAAGCCGACAGGGAGAAACCAATCACCTTACTGGCGCAACCTTCCTCTCTGAGCTTACCGGCTTTCCCGACTGCGTGCTGAATGGTGAGCTTACAATGGACGGGATCCATCGCTACATAAGCAATGGAATTATTGGATCGCTCATCACAATCATCGGCAAAGTGGAAGACGACAAAGACGTCTCAAAAGAAACAGAAAACTTTTATGCTGAAAACGGAATGACAGTCAGCGAAGCGCTTAAAAGGATCAGGTATACTGTCTGGGACACTATTAGCATCGAGGAATATGGATCAAAAGGCTCAAATGAACCGTACTACAGGAGGTTACAGAAGGTCTCAGAATACATTACAGCGTCCAGCTCCACTATGGTATCCCTGGTTGAAGTGGTTGAAGTGACTACTTACCCTGAAGCAATGTCCCACTTTCAGAAACTAATTAATGCCGGACACGAAGGAACCATCTTGAAAGCGTATGACGGCCCGTGGAAAGACGGAAAGCCAAACCACCAAATAAAGCTGAAACTCGAGATTGACCTCGATCTCAAGATCGTGGGTTTCAATTACGGCACCGGCAAAAATGAAAAGCTCATCTCCTCAGTCACTTGCGAAAGCTCAGACGGAAAGCTTAGAACTTCTCCGACTGGTATAAAAGAAAAGACGATGCACTGGATCACTGAAAACCAGGAGGCACTGATGGGAAAGATCCTTAAGGTCAAGTGCTCAGGGATCTCACAAGACAGTCTAAATAATTACTCACTGCTTCACCCGGTATACAAGGAGATTCGTGACGACAAAGAGGTCGCTGACTCTTTGGAGACTATCCTTGACATAGAGGCAATGGCAAAAGGTTTAAAGTAAAACAATGATAAGACAAATATTTAGCCTTTTTGGCTATACGATAATTGAGACTCAGGTCTATGAAAAGACACTGGGTGACATGAAAGACGCTCTGGCTGAGTGTAAAAATGAACTGCAAAGCCAACTTGAGCCCCCTAAATTAACTGCTGAAATATCCTTTACTGAATTTAAAAAGCGGGAAATGGACACTCTCGATCCTAAATACGACCCGTGGAATCTTTACTGGCGAAAGTACTATTCCGATGCGCATCTTGCCTACTACTTACGCAAACTTTCAAAGCATCCTGACGTAATAAAACCGTTTTTTGAAGCCTTTGCAAACTTTTCATGGGTAGGAACTGCTGACTACATGCGAAAGGTCAAGTGGTACTGGGCAAGAAACAACACTTCTCCGTCTGTCCTTGACTTACATGAGTGCGTGTTTGGTCTACTTGAGTCAGCTCTCGTAGAAATTGAAAAGACTGGGATCACCGACTCAACAGTAGAGTCAGGCGGATTTAAAGTAAGAGTCGTGAGGTCACAAAACAAAAAGACCAGAGTAACGATCCAATTCGATAAATCTCTGATCAACGCATAAAACCTAAGCTGTCCAAGCTAAGTATAAAAAATTATGGGATTCTATCAGCAGAGACTTGAAGAAGTAGAAAAGCTTAAAAAGGAGTATGAAAGACTAGGACACGAAGCTTTTATTGCATCTTTTGCAAAAGTCGATGCCTTCACTGGACCTGCAGATTCAATCCACTTCCTAAACGATTTATTTAAAAAAGAAAAAGAAAAAAGAGAATGTACTACATCGCAAAAGTAAAGTTTGAGACATACGACGAAAAGACTGGCCGTACCAAGAAAATGTACGAGCAATACCTTGTTGACGCAGAATCGGTTTCTGCAGCAGAAGAAAAGGTAAAAGAGAGATTCAAAGACTCAATCGCAGATCATGCAGTAGTCTCAGTTCAGGAATCTAAATTGATGGGCGTAATAAAATAAGCAATGAAACAGCTTCCAACAGTAGTCGCAGAGAACATCTATACAATGCTCGAAAAGAAACTAGGAGTTAGCCGGGATCATTATGAACGTGAGGCATTCATATACCATTATGGAGTAGTCACAGGTGCCCCAAAGGATCACCGGTTACTCTGCAAAGACGGTCAAGCTCGCACTTTTTTCTGTAGCCCACAAAAGAAGCTATGGGTTGAGGGTCCGGGCACAGACGAGGTAAACCTCATACTTAAACAGGTGAGTAAAAGCGTTCTTCGCAGTCAGCAACTCGAGGAATTTACGGTAAGCAGATGACAAACGGATTATTTGTTCCATGGGATAAGGATTCCGAATTTGCAAAAGCGCTCTTTGAGACTCTTTCTGAGAATCTTGCACGTCTTAAGATGGAGCATGGAAAGTGGCCAGACTCCCTTATTTTTCATGGAAGGCTGGGACTTGAGCTCTTCGAGTTTATCAATATGATGGGATGGAATCTCAATAAGTTTAATCCATCAACTAATGTGATGAGCACTGACAGGATCACTTACGAGTATACAAAACCTCTTTCCCAAATAGAAGACCGCGGCGGAACGATATTTGACAAGTCGCTTAGCGACACGACAGTTAATGGAATACCTGGAGTTGAAACTGTCGCAAAAATAAAATCGGCTTACTCTGGCAATCTTGCCTACACGATTGAAAGAACAGTAAGACCTAAGCTTGAAACAAAACTCATAAGAAAATGAATAAAAAACTAATAGTATTTGTAATAACACTAATGTGGTTAGCATTTGGCATCTTTTTATGTACTGAAAAATCCATGGAAAAGAATTGCGAAAAACTAATTACTCCATGCACACAGTCGATCGATAGTCTAAACGAAGTCATTACGAATCTTACAATAGACAACACTCGATACGAGATCGTGTTAGAAAAGATTCGTGAGAAAGACTCAACGATCGTAGAAAAAGCTTTAAGAGAAGTAGAATGAAGCCGGAAACCAAACATTATTTTTCTCCTGACAAGTTATACGGAGATGCCATCGATTACGTAAGAACCGATGAGGACGGCACTATGTGGGTGGGAAACGGAGAGTATGAAAGCCAGGTAAATTTTTGCCCTTTTACTGGAACTCCTGCCGTGACTCAAATGAAAATAAAAAAAGAAGGATCTCTTGAATGGGCAAAAGGGGAGCCGTACACTGAATATGAATAACCTAGATAAAAAGTACACTGAACTTTTGCAAGACATTCTCGATAATGGCACTGTCAAAAAAGACAGAACCGACACGGGAACAATTTCGGTGTTTGGAAGACAGATAAAACACAAGATGTCCGAAGGATTTCCACTTCTCACCACAAAGAAGATGTACTTTAAAGGTATCGTAACCGAACTATTATGGTTTTTAAGAGGAGACACAAATATAAAGTTCTTGGTTGATAATGGATGTAATATTTGGAATGGTGATGCTTATAAGAATTTTGAGAAACAATGTGTTCCTGGTACTGGTAAGAAAATGTCTCAAGAAGAGTTTATTAACTTTATCAAAACAGATGATGAGTTTGCTAAGAATTGGGGGAGTTTGGGTCGAATATACGGGGCACAATGGCGAGACTGGGGTGGAAGGGTTTCTAATAAACACCAAAACCACAACGGAACAAGCGGTGTACATTTTAATGGCATTGACCAAATACAAAACATCATAACCAAGTTAAAAACAACCCCAGATGACCGTAGGATGCTTGTTACGGCTTGGAATCCAGATGAAGTTGATACTTGCGTTTTGCCACCTTGCCATTATGGGTTTCAAGTTTATACAAGAGAGTTGAGTGAAAAAGAAAGAATGGACACTCTTACTCAAAATGAACAAAGACTAATTTATGAAGAAGTTCAAAGTTTTAAGAATGTTAGAAGAAAAAAAATCAAAGAATGTTTAGATGAAAAGAATATTCCAACCAGAGCAATCTCATTAATGTGGAACCAGCGTTCAGTCGATACATTCCTTGGCCTTCCGTTCAATATAGCTTCTTATGGCCTACTTTTAGAGATACTTGCAAAGATTACAAACATGATTCCAGATGAATTAATCGGAAACTTGGGCGATACACACTTATATCTTAATCATATCGAACAAGCAAAAGAACAAATTGGAAGAGAATTGAGTATAGAAGAGAGAATTAATTTAGCTCAGTCAGAATATTCAGAGGGAAATGAGATGGATTTAGATATACAATTATCTGGTTCTTCAACAAAAGAAGAAACACAGCAGGTTTTAGATTATTATGGAGTTCCAAAAAGAACTCGTGAACCATATCCACTTCCAACACTAACAATGAACCCAATATTTTTAGCTAACTTAGAACACAAAGGACTGGATGAAGCGATAAATGGGCAAGTAAATTTTAAACTTGAAAACTATAAATCTCACCCAGCTATAAAGGCAAATTTAAGCAATTAAAGCATGATAGAAAATTCAACATTATACGTAGGCGGAAATTCAATTCTAGTATTTATAGGAAAAGGAATTGCAAAACTTGGTAACGTGATTGAGTGGATTGGAGAAAAGCTTTTAACTTTTGGCAATACCGTAGTTGCAAATAATAAGACGCAAAAAGTAATCAATCCTTCAGCAAAGCTGCCAAATCCTTTTACTTTAATTATCAGTTTCACAGTAGATGGATCTGACAAATATCAAATGGTTCTTCAGGGAAAGTACAAACAAAAATACATAATAAAGGAAAAGGAATCTGAGAATCCAGACCTTGTTGATTTTTCAGAAGACGAACTATTCATGATCATCAATCAGAACAGGAATAGCTGGTTTAAAAAGGACTAACTCTGTCACTCACTTGCATAGATAAATAATAAAGTAAAAATTTATCTATTATGGCATCATTCAATACCATTCATATATTCGATAACGGCACAATTCAAGTAATTGGCGAAAAGAGCGGAATTGTAAACCTTAGTCAGGTTGCATCAAGCACTGCTTTTATTGCCAACGTAAAAGCTTCAATTCCTTCTGCTAAGTTTGCAGACTATCGAGTAATCCACATATTTGAAGGTAATGACGTGAAGTATTTGGCTTCAACTCCAATGAATAGCATATCTTTTGGAGGAAACACTTCAGTAAAGATAGCAGCACTTGACCAGGCAAAATATGGTGCATTTATTGCTGAGGTAATCGCTCTTCTTCCAGCTTAAGAGTATTTAAACTCATCATAAAACCACTTGTAATGGGTCTTTATCCAGTTACATGCATGGTCTCCCAAGACTTCGCGATAGTCTTCCCTAAGAGGTTCTAACTTCTTTCTTATCGTATGGTCACCGTATATTCCATACACTGAATCGTCCTCTTTGGTGATCTGTTCAATATTATTAAAGTCGTGCTCGTATTCTGGCACTCCCAGATAATTGTAGACGCGAGCCATCTCATACTTAGGATTTTTAGCCAAGCTTTCGTACTTCACAAAAAGAATCTTTTTAGCAGTACCGTCCTTTAGCATCTGACTCAATCTCTCAATCGCAAGACCGACAGGCTGACTGTTTGCCCATAGGTCAATCCTCTTCTCAGTAGTAGTGCCGCTCATCTTTGAGTGATCGACTATTCCTGAGTCCATGTGTTGGCTCTTACGAAAGTTCTTCTCCATTGAGGCATAGATCCCACGAAGGTCCCTGACCATGCAGATCATCTTGGGATCCGGATAGAATGAATTAACGAAGCCGTAGTGTATGCCCCAACCTCTGCTCTTATCAATCACATAAGGTCGATCTGTGATGGAATTAAAAAAGCCAAGAACTCCTTCACGACAGAAACCGGTAAATCCCTTCTTCATTAGTTCTGAGTCCTGTGCCTTAAATTCGGGAGAATTACTGTAGTTGCTCCTAGCTGCGTATATTAGTTCTAGGACGCCTGAGGTCGGAGTCACATAGAAATCTGGATTCTGTCCCAATATGTTTTGAAATAGGGTTGAACCCGCTCTAGGTAGGCTCGATTGAAAAAATAGTTTTTGTACCATGTTAAAATGAATTTATTGAAGCAAGGATCTCGTCTTGTGAAAAGACGTTTAGATCAAATACCGGACACTCGTGCAGAGCTCCATGGAATGAGTAGTCAAATAAATAACTGTCAGGTAACTTCACGTCTTCTGGCAGGTTGGCCTTTATGTTATTGTGAATTGAGTAGCCAAAAAGTTCTGGAGAAGTTCCAACCCAGAGAACTGTCGAAGGTAGATTTAGAGCCGATGCTGCGTGTTGGAGCGATGAATCGATTAAGACTCGCTTTGTTGAAACAAGCAACATTGTAAAGAGCTCAATATTTGAAAGTTGACCCGAAACTACTTCTGTTCCTGGAATGACCTGTGCTGGATCTCTACACACTTGAATTATGTGGTAGCTCTTGGAAAATTCCTGTACTATTCTATTTGCAATCAAAGGCGGCATGTCTCTACACCATGAATAAGGATAAGGTTGATTTTTCATGGGTCCACCGTTAGTGTGTAGGATCATTACTGGACGATCCCTTCTCCACTTATTGATTCCATATTGAGTCTGTCTAATGTTGAAAGAAAGAGTCGGCATCTCACCAGAATAGGTCAGGTTGTATAGCTTACACCAATTCGCAATAAGAGGCATCGTCTTGCTAATGTGATCCGTCGTGTAATACGGCTCGTGCTTAAATATAAGAGTGTCCTTGCCTTTAATGTAGTCCTGATAGAAGTAGGGCGTGTTGCCTATTCTATACACTCGACTAACTGATGGCATGTTTAAGAAAACTTCAGGATAGGCACAAACCACGATTAGCTCACGATCAGGGTGGTTATTTTTAATACACTGCGCGACTGCTGTTGCTGCAACGTGTTTACCGAGGCCTCCTTCGATATGAAAAAGAGAATATTTGCTCATTTTTTAATAAATAATTTTTTAGATTGCTAAATTTATGGTATATTAAAAATCATCTAACCAAAAAATGTTAACCTTTATGCTACTTATTATACTTAGAAAGGCTTATGGGTTCTTTGAGCTTAATTGCGGATGGTTCTTTGTGAACGGTCGCAAGCGTGAAGCATGGAATAGATACATCGCTAAAAAATACAAAAGTAAAAATTTTTAAGAAAAAAGTGAAACTTAAGTCAAACCTTAAGTATAAATAACAAAAAACGAAACATCTTCAATGCTATTCAATAAAAATATGATCCTAGTTATCGATTTCCAAGTGGAGACGGGGATAGATCGCATTGATAATGACGTGAGTTAAGAAAAGTTCTAATAAAGAAAAGAACCTCAACTCACACCGAGTTGAGGTTTTTTATTTTTATGGACCTGGCGCATAACGGCTGGTGTACCCGACTGTCTATCGGTGTTTAGAGGGTTCGACTCCCTTCAGGTCCGCTAAAATACTTCACAGCAAAAGTCGTAAGTTCGAATGATAAATAATAAAAAGAAAGTATCATGAAAACTTGCGAAAACTGTGGAAAAGATCACACTGGAGAATACGGAAGTGGTCGATTTTGTTCTTTGAAATGCTCTAGGGGATTTAGTACTAAAGGTAAGAGAAGTGAAATCAATAAAAAGGTATCAGCTGCTCTTAGCAATAGTGGGAACACTCCAGTCAAAAAAAGTTGCAAGTTATGTAAGAATGAATTTGCTGTTGCTTGGAATAAGCGTAGGCAAATGTATTGTTCATCTTCATGCGCAGCAAAAGATATTGGTTGGAAAAATAGTCATTCTAAAATCTCAAAGAGCAAGTGGTCTGAAATAAACAAAAGATCTTATGCTTTAGGTAAAAATCGAATTGCTGGTGGAACTACCAAGTGGCTCAATTACAAAGACATAAAAGTTCAAGGAACGTATGAACTCGCTGCTTGTAAAAAGCTAGATCTACTTAAAGAAAGAGGTGAAATTTTTAAATGGGAATATGCAGTAAATCGAATATCCTATATAGGGATCGATAGAAAAAAGCACACATACTTAATTGATTTTACAGTTACACTACCTGATGGAAGTATTAAGTTCATCGAAGTTAAGGGAAGAGAAACTGATAATGATAAACTAAAGTGGAATGCGGTAAGAGAAGCGGGACATACTCTTGAAGTATGGAGAAAATTTGATTTATTATCTAAAGTTCTTTAAAAATGCCGAGATAGCTCAGTTGGTAGAGCGCAACACTCATAATGTTGAGGTAACGGGTTCAAACCCCGTTCTCGGTACGAAAATAACATCGCGGGATGGAGCAGTTGGTAGCTCGTTGGGCTCATAACCCAAAGGTCATAGGTTCAAGTCCTATTCCCGCAACTAAGTCAGTAGTAACGTGAGAGTTACTTCGAAATCCATTATCAGGACGGTGTCGGTGGTTCGAATCCATCTCTCCCCACTAAGAAGAAATTCTTAATTTTTAACTTGGGGAGATAGCTCAGCTGGTAGAGCACGTAAAAGAAAAATCTCTCGCAACTTTCTCTGACTAATTTTTTAAAAGCTAGGAGAATTTAGTATTATCTACACATGGATAATAATTTAAGAGAACTAAGCAACCAGTTGTTAGCGATGCCAAAACAAATGGCAGACACACAACTCATAATCTTGGAAAAGAGCCAAGAGGCTCAGAAGATCGAGAACGAGATCTCTGAGATCGAGACTAAACTGAAGATGTCTATAGCAAATAAGCTGGACGAAAGCGGTAAGAAAGTCTACTCAAATGCAGATGCTAGAGAAGCTGCATTCGTCGAAGCCTGTACTGGTGAGTTTGACCTAATTGAATTAAAGTCAAAACTAGCAGCCATACAAAATCAAATTCAATTGTCAAAGATTGCATATGAGAGGGTCGGCAACGAACAAAAGAATCTAAGAATAGTGTTACAACTATTTTCAGAAGCGGAATAAATTTTTTCAATAAACTTGAAATAGCGACAATAAACTTAGTAAGTTTATTAAACTAAATCAAGTTTACCAAATAAAAACCTTGTACTAAAAATTATGGCAAAATTTAGAAACCAAAATCTTCGCAACACGCTCGCTGGTATGCAGCCTGATGCGAAGCTGGTTGAAGCAGCAACCCTGCCTAAGCCAGACACCAAGAACCGTCAAGGTCACGCAGCTTATTCTATGGATAAGTGGCTTCACCTCTTGACAATGCTAAACACTCTCAAACTCGAGAACCAGTTTTATCGTTCTGAAAACGAAACGATGAAAGAGCTCAAGGGTCTAGTGGATGTTTGTGCAAAGGAAGACGCTTATCTAGTAGCACAGTGCATCGTGTATTCACGTTGCGTCGGTGAAGGTATGCGTTCAGTAAACCACCTAGCCGCAAGCTACCTTGCACCACACTGTGCAGGAAAAGACTGGGCAAAGCGTTTCTACTCACTGTGGAACAAGAAGACTCAATCAGGCGGTACTATCTTCAGACCGGATGACATGTCAGAAATTGTTGCTTGCTTCTCAGCAATGAACAAGACTGCTGTGACAAACGCAATGAAGAAAGGATTCAAGGATGCTCTTGAAAAGCTAGATGCATACTCTCTATTGAAATACAAGGGAGATCTGATCGACGTTGCTAACCTAGTTCACCCTAACCCTAGCCTGTCAAAGGCAACGGCAAAGGTTGATAGCGAAAAGGTCTCAGTGCTTTCAGCGATCATGAAGGGCTTGCCAGTGTCAGCCGACACTTGGGAAGTTGCTCAGTCTGATGCAGGTCAAGAAGTTGCAAAGGCCGTAAAGGCAGGTAAGCTTACTGAAACTCAAGCGGAAAAAGTCCTAAAGGAAGCTAAGGCTGAAAACTGGAACGCTCTCTTGACAGAAGGAAAGCTGGGTATCCTTGCAGCACTTCGCAACATCAGAAACATCATAACAAATGATGCAAAGGCTGCGGCAATCACTGCACTATGCGATCTACTTTCTGATGGCGTAGCGATCCGTAAGGGAAAGATCATGCCGTACCAAATCGATATGGCTCACGAAGTCCTAACCTCTGAGTTCAGCAACATGGAATCTCGTAAGATCGCTCAAGCTCTTTTGAAGGGATACGAAGCGGCAGTGCCGAACCTAGCAGAAATGCTTCCTGGCAGAAACCTGATCATGGTTGACTTTTCTGGATCTATGGGTACACAAGTAGTCGATCCAAACAAGAAGACACGATACAAGAGCTCATGCTTGGATAAGGCAGCGCTGATTGCAGCAACGATAGCAAAAGCAACAAACGCGGATATTATTCGCTTTGGATCTGATGCAGAGTACGCTAAATACAATGCAAATGCAGACGTCTTCACTATTGCTAACGCAATGAAGAGAGACATGGGAGGAACAAGCCTTGAAACTGCATGGAATGTAGCTCAAAGATCTGGCACAAAGTACGATAGAGTATTCATACTCTCAGATAACGAATGTAACCGTGGCTCAAGCTACAAGGCATACGAAAGATATGTCAAGGCATGCGGAAGCCCATACGTTTACTCAGTGGATCTAGCCGCATACGGAACAGCTCAACTCGCAGGAGATAAGGTTCGTTTCTACTACGGCTACGGATACTCAATGTTCGATGACATCGCGAAGAGCGAGTTCAACCCGAACTACCACCTCGAAAAGGTGAAGAAGATTGTGATCTAATCAGTCACAACACTAGACTGGGATGGAGGAGACTTCTACCCAGTCACAAAATGTCGAAAGACACAAAGTTCTTTGAAAGACATAATCAGGTAGCAACGTAAGAGTTACTTCGTAGTGCAATTGGTAGCACAATTTTTTTGGGAAAAATGGGTTGCGGGTTCAATCCCCGTCGAGCGGCGAAAGCCGAATACTCTTACACTTTCCTCCTGATATTTTATTAAAGACGTAGCAAGAATAGAGTTACTTCGCAATTATTGGTTCGAATCCAATATTTTCTCACTGGGAAAATTAGACAAATGGTTAAGTCGACAAATTCATAATTTGTTTTTCAGAAACAACGCTCTACTCATTTTCTCGTCTTAAATTTATAAAACTGATAGCAATGGATAAGGTTACTTCGAAAATTAGCTCAGTTGGTTGAGCGTTTATATTCCAATAAAAGGTCATTGGTTCAACTCCAATATTTTCATCCAAACATACCTTACCGATTTTCTTCAGTTTATTTGCGGAAGTAGCTCATTTGGTAGAGCGATAGCCTTCCAAGCTATAGGCGGCCGGTTCAAGCCCGGTCTTCCGCTCTAGATAGTTTTGTACTTTGTTACAAACATCAAAATAACATCGTGAGGTAGAGCAGTGGCCAGCTCGTTGGGCTCATAATCCAAAGGTCGTAGGTTCGAATCCTACCCTCGCAACAACGGAGAGTAGACGTAAGTCTTCTAACAAAGAAGGGGTTTACTCAAAGACATAAATCAGTAGTAACGTGAGAGTTACTTCAATATTTGACTATTAATCAGAAGGTCTGGGTTCGAATCCCAGTGCGGAGAGCAATCTCAGTATGGTGTAAATGGCAGCATAAAAACGAAAAACCACTCTCGCAACTTTCTCTGATTTTTTTAAATGCCGCGTTCGTCTATCGGCTAGGACATCTCCCTTTCACGGAGGGAAGAGGGGTTCAACTCCCCTACGCGGTACTAAATTAACTCACGGAGTTCGCTAGCAGATGGTAGAGATGCAACTACCTGGGTGCAGCGGAGTTGACCAGATCAACATTGACCTATGATTTATCTAAAAAGCGGGCACCGTGAGTTAAAAATAAAAAACCAAAAAGTGAAACTCTATTTGAGTTTGGTGTATAAATAATAAAGTAATGAAAAACTATCGTAACATATCAAATCACTCATGCAGCTGGAATCACATTCCAACAGGAGTGAAGTTTGTGTCTACACTAAAATCAACTGGTGCAGGAAAAAACGAGGTTCGAATAAGTTAACAGTAAAAATAACTATATAGAGAACCTCGAACCACAAAAGTTCGAGGTTTTTTGTTTATAGTCTCTTAGCTCAGTTGGTTCAGAGCGGTTGCCTTACAAGCAATAGGTCAGGGGTTCGACTCCCTTAGGGACTACTTAAAAGAAAGTAATTAAAAAAAATGAAGCGAAAGCGAAAATATAAACGGTAAGAGCACGTAGCCTTTGAGTTACGTGGTGAATGACTTCGTAGCTCAGTTGGTAGCAGCAATACACTTTTAATGTATGGGTCGTTGGTTCAAATCCAACCGGAGTCACTGATTACAATGCACCTATAGCTGAGCGGTAAAGCTGCGCCCTCTTAAGGCGATGATCCCAGCTTCAAATCCTGGTGGGTGCACACCATTAAAAACAAAGAGAGTCATGATGAAGTTAAGCGATTTTAGAGTATTGGTTCTTAATGCAGATTATCAGCCTGTCAACATGACTTCTTTTAAGAAGGGCTGTAAGTTGGTCTACAAAGGAAAGGCAGAAGTTCTTACATTAGACGAAGAAAACAACCTGACCTCTGCAGTGCTTACTGAGGTTCGACCAAAGGTAATTAGACTCTTGCAGTACATTTACCTTCCTCATCGGAAGATGAGCCTCACTAAGCAAAACATCTACAAGCGCGACGGATATCGTTGTGGCTACTGTGGATCCAAAGATGAGTTGACAATCGACCACATCTTGCCTAAGTCCAGAGGAGGTAAAAATAGCTGGGAAAACCTAGTTACTTGTTGCTCAAAGTGCAACAGCAAAAAGGACAACCAGACCCCAGCTGAAGCTCGAATGAAATTGAGAGTTGAGCCACACGCGCCGACTTTCAAGAGCTTGATTGGGTTAAGTAAAGACTCAAGTCTCACTGACGCTCTAGTAGCTCAGTGGTAAGTTAAGTGTCTTGCATGCTCTGATGAAATTCGACTGCAAGGTCTCGGTAGGCAGAACGCGTCTGAACCTACCCACACGCGGAAGTAGCTCATTTGGTAGAGCACGACCTTGCCAAGGTCGGGGTGGCCGGTTCAAGCCCGGTCTTCCGCTCCAAGCAAGGAAGTAGTTTGCAGAAAGTTGTGCCGTGTTCTGCTGATGAAATTAAACCCTTGTGACAACGGTGCAACCCGGTCATATAGCTCAGCGGGAGAGCGCTTCCTTGACGTGGAAGAAGTCGGTGGTTCAAATCCATCTGGGATCACTAAGTCGCAGAAAGGTAACTCCAGTATTTGATTACCGTTGCCCTCCTGCGACTCCACTGCCTCATTAGCTCAGTGGTAGAGCTGCTCATTTGTAATGAGCGGGTCGGCAGTTCGAATCTGTCATGAGGCTCTCAAATAAAAAGTAATTTATTTTCACACAAAGTGAAACTCTTTAGTAAAATATTGTATAAATAACTAAGACTATTAAAGTCAAACAAAATGAAAAAGCAAGCCTACATACGAATTTATAGACCGTGCCAACCGTTAGCATGGCAGCTAGGCTTGTCGAATCATAATTCACTAAGCCGATTCTGATCCCCTGGCCAGTGAATATCTCAAATCCATAATTTTACACAACCGATTTTAGGAATGCACTGGCCTCTAGTAGGAAGGCTTAATAATGTTCTTTGAATATTGGTCCCTTAGCTCAGATGGTTAGTAGCATCTGACTCATAATCAGAGGGTCACTGGTTCAAGTCCAGTAGGGACCACACATATGGGTATACGCCGAAGTTGGAGAGTCGGGGCGGTCTGTAAAACCGTTGCATTAGCTGAACAGGTTCGAATCCTGTTATACTCACACTTGGAAAGGTAGCGCAGTTGGTCAGTTCGCACCGGACTGAAAATCCGGCGATGTGAGTTCGATTCTCACCCTTTCCACCAATCAGTATGGGTTAATTGCCTCGAGAGACGTCTCGATATAAAAACCGGTCTTCGCTTAGAAGATAGATGTTGGTCTGGAATCCAACTGCTGAATACGGCCTTGTAGCTCAATGGATAGAGCATCTGACTACGGATCAGAAGGTTTAGGGTTCGAGTCCCTACGAGGTCACTAACGTTCTTTAACGAATGCTCGGGTGGTGAAATAGGTAGACACGTCAGACTTAAACCCTGGTGGATTTTTCCGTGCGGGTTCGATTCCCGCCTCGAGTACTAATGGTCCTGTAGCTCAGTTGGATAGAGCATCTCACTTCTAATGAGACGGTCGGGGGTTCGAATCCCTTCGGGACTACAAACTGCCTCGATGGCGGAATCGGTAGACGCGTCGGTCTCAAAAACCGATCGAAGATAGTAGGTGCGGGTTCGATTCCCGCTCGAGGTACTGAAGATCTTTGAAATATTGGAACAAAAGAAATTGAAATGTTGCTGAAAGCACTTCAATGAAAAGTTAGAATGAAAGCTTTAGAGTCATTTGCAATAACACACGCAAAGGCTTTAAAAACCGCGAGCCGGATGAAAGGTCCGGACAGGTTGCAGATGATGATACTGTTAGTAGGTCTAGCTAAGTAAAAGAAGGGAGTAAGTAACAGAGTAAGGCACATAGACTAATTAGTCTATAACACAGCGGACAGTGCACCGGCTTAGCATTTGCGTTTGGCGCCGGGGAGGTGGGTTCGAATCCCACTAGTCAAATTAAGTGATGTGTCAGTTATCGGGATGTAGCTCAGTTGGTAGAGTACTCGGTTTGGGACCGAGACGCCGGAGGTTCGAGTCCTCTCATCCCGACTAAGGACTTAAATAAGCTGAGGTGGTAGAGAGTGCCATAGGTAAGTTGACGACGGTCGACTGAGAGAAGGGGTACTACACGGTGACGGACCTCTGTAAATGCTCAGCTGTCCTACTTGCCCAGGTGGCGTAATGGCAGCCGCGCCAGACTTAGGATCTGGTGTCTTTGACGTGTCGGTTCGAGTCCGACCCTGGGTACAAAATGTCCGGTGGCGAAATTGGTAGACGCACCATCATGAGGAGGTGGCGGTTTTTATCGTGCGGGTTCGAATCCCGCTTCGGACACAAGATCTAATAGTGTAAACGCGTAGCGGCCGACACATGATGGTTCGTCCTTTTAGACGATAGAGTTAAACTCAGCCACATATAGGAACGATAAGGCCTCCTTAGATCAAAATAACATGGGGAAGAATGCAAAACAAACACTTTGTCGCACATTCTTCGGAAACGATAGCAACAGATAGAGTTACTTCGCAATCAATCTGTAAAATTGACGTTTGGTATTGAGAGATACCCTTCCCCACCATGGTCTTGTGGCCGAGTGATTAGGCGCAGCTCTGCAAAAGCTGATACACTGGTTTGATCCCAGTCGAGACCTCTTAAATACGTTCGTGGTGCAATGGTAGCATACCGGTCTCCAAAACCGTTGATGGGGGTTCGAATCCCTCCGTTCGTGCAAAAAATAAATTGGGTACATAGCTCAGAGGTAGAGCAATCGGCCGTTAACCGATTGGCCGCAGGTTCGATCCCTGCTGTGCCCGCCAACGAATCTAGCGGATTCATAATTGTCCCTTCGTCTAATGGCAGGACATCTGATTTTGGCTCAGATAATTGAGGTTCGAATCCTTGAGGGACAACAATAACTATGGGGAATTAGCTCACTTGGCTAGAGCGCCTGCTTTGCAAGCAGGAGGCAGCGAGTTCGACTCTCGCATTCTCCACTTGAGGGAGGTGGGATGACCACCCAACGATTCAGCTCGTCACTGAGTCGGCTTCCCCAAAATAACTAGGACAAAAAGGTGTGGGGAGGATCGCACGCTGGGCTCGCAACCCAGAAGACTGGTTCGTGTCTCCAGTGAGTCCATATAGGCAATTAGCTCATTTGGTTAGAGCGCCGATCTGATACGTCGGAGGTGCCCAGTTCGAGCCTGGGATTGCCTACTTAAAAACAAAAACAATGTCACTAAAAGCAACAATCTATGCGGACTTTATGACTGCATTTAAAGCAAAAGAAGAAAAGGCAAAGTCTGCTCTGAGCATGCTGAAGGCAAAGATCACTGAAGCCGAAAAGGCAAATAAGAATCAGGAACTTACTGATGCTGAAGTGCTAAAGGTGATACTTGCTTCGGTGAAACAGAGAAAGCAATCGATCGGCGAATTTGAGAAGGGCGGCCGACCTGATCTTGTTGAAAAGGAGGCGGCAGAGCTCAAGGTTCTTGAAGCATACCTTCCAAAACAAATGTCTCGCGAAGAGATTGAGTCTGAATTGCGTACGATCCTACTTGGTTTTGGCGAAAAAGAACCGCATAACAAAAAGGTGGGACAGAGCATGGGAATGTTCAATAAGAAGTTTCCAGGAATGGCTGACCCGAAGGTAGTACAAGAGGTCATAAATTCTCTGGTTGCTGCATAAAAATCAATAATGGAGAGTGCCCGAATGGACGAGGAACCTGTCTTGAAAACAGCTGGGTGTAAAAGCTTTGGGGGTTCGATTCCCTCACTCTCCGCCGAAAACCAATAGTCATGGAAAAAAGATCTCCGAAATGTCGGACGCTGAGTTTACTGCCTTTGCTGAAAAGGAAAAGGCTGAAATACAACTCGCTAAGAAAAAAGAGCTGCTCGATCGCTGGAATAATCTTCCTAGGTTCGATGAGGTGCACCAAGTTCCTATTCTGCCTCAGGTAGACGATCCAAGGGAATGGTCAGAGTTTTATGTAAAGAAACTCATCTCATCTGGAGCTATTCCCAAGGAGGCCCTAAAGGATGGAGAGCATTACGTGGGATCCCATCGCAGAGCGCAAGTCGCTCGATGGAATTCTGAAATGGGTCGATTTGAATACTGGAGAACCAAGTTCAACCAGACTTTCATCGACTACTGTAATCACTTTGAAGACGACGACGGGTTTTCTCTGTTTGTTCCAATTGGCACTGCCTCGAAAGATCAGTTTGAAAAGAACGAAATATAATTTGGAAAGGTACTCAAGATGGCTTAAGAGGACGCTTTGCTAAAGCGTTAGGTCGGGTAACTGGCGCGTGGGTTCAAATCCCACTCTTTCCGCAAAAAGACTGTTGATGTAGGCTGTCAGCCATAGAGGGGTGAGTCAAACATATTCCCTTCACATGGAGTCATTAGCTCAATTGGTAGAGTGCCGGGTTGTGGTCCCGGAGGCAATGGGATCGAAGCCCATATGACTCCCTCTTTTATTTGTTAGGTTTGCCGACCGCTTTGGTTATGTCGTCTGTTGTTATTCCTAAACTTTGCATAATATCATACGAACGAAGTAGTGCATCAATTGCGACATTACGTTCAACTGAATGTTTAGAAAACACTTTTCCTAACTGTACCTGAAGTTCAAATATCTTTTTTACAACTTCTAATTTTTCTGGAGAAGTTATGTCAACTGAATTCAAACGATCTGCTAAACTCTCAAAATAATTTAGCTGGGTTTCAATATTTTCGGCGTACTCTTTGAGGTATACCGGTTTTCTATTAAACGGCTTAGCTTGTTCTAAGACCATTATTGATAATTCCTTTTTAATTAAAGGCGAAAGTGCTGACTCAAATTTAGAGATGACTTTGGGTTGACCGACAAAAGGTATAGTTAAAAAAGCCTCTTCAATATTATCGGGAGTAAAGACCTCTTCTGCTTCCTTGAGGCTAATGCCGCGGACAGCCATGCTCCTGTTAAATTCCGATGCGTCTATGATGTCAGCAATTATATCATCATCACTAAGAGTTACTGCATCTCCAGTTAACGAAAATATAATGTGCTCGTTCGTCTGTTCTTTGCTAACTTGCGGTTCATACCTTTGAAATTTTGAATAGATCACACGGGCAATCTGATTTTCATACATTGGAGTAGTGTGCGGATTATAAGGAATCTCTAGGGTTAAATCAATTCCAATACTTGAAAAAGAAGTTTCGGTATCATTTTCAATGAGCGATATTTTTACAGAGTTTTCAGTAATGTTATCGAGCTTACAAACTGACTTTACACTATCAAATAGTTTAGCTATTGCGACTTTAACGGCTTCCTTTACACTAAAATTATAATCTAAATTAATTGTAATATACACTGCATCAGGCTGAGCAGATTCATTTATCCTGTTCCACTTTGAAAAATTAAGTAGCATGAAAATTATTGATTTTTTAAAAGATCTAATCCATGTACTGCAAGCTGATCTAGAAGTTCTAGAGCAGAGCCGCGATAGACGATTGCTCCTTTTGTGTGATATATTCGCGCAACGCTACAAGTGTCTGAATCAAGATCAATTTCAATAATGTATTCAGCATCATTGAACGCAAACTTAAAATAGATGAATCCGCCGTCTACTCTATAGCTAACGCCTTCTCCATCGAGCCTTCTAAGAAAGTGCACGATCTGGGCGATGTCTTCGTATGCTACAATCTCAAGCTCTTCTTCTGGCGTAAATTCAAGTCCGTGAATTCCTTCCTTGTCGACCGTTGCTTCGTTAACAAATTCAGAAAAAGTAAGGATAAAATTTTCTTTGAGGCCCTTGTGTTTCGTCTTTGCAAAGAGTTCAAGTTCCTTTTCTGGCATCTCCTCTGCAAGCTCTTTTACCTTCTTACTTGCGCCCTTCATTTTACCCCTCTTTTGAGCAAGAGCCATTGCAAAAAGCCTCTGTTGTGATTTTGATTTTGCTGGCATGTTAAAAATCGCAGTCTACCGAATATTTTAAAGGTCCATCAACTGTATCGATTGTCCAATCCGCAGTAGATCCTGTGCTTAACTTATATATGCCGTAGACGCCTAGACCTGCTGCTACTACAGGGAAAGGCACAACATATGCCGCTGCATATGCTGCAAGAGCGCCCTTTGCAATGCTCTCTAATTTATCTGCAGTAAACTCCTTTAGTATTTTCTTACGAATTACTGCATCCGCTGCAAGCAATAACGCTTTGTTTGGATCATTAGGCTTCATCTTATCAATGTATTGAGCCTTTATTGTCTTAACAAACCAATTATTATAAAGTCTTTCTCCTTTAACTTCATCATCATTAATAACACCTTTTGCAGGCTTCCAAAATGCCTCGTCTGAAAACTTATTTTGGATTGCTTCGCTTGCATCTATTGCAAGTTGGTCATCCTCTTTTGTGCGGGTAAATTTACCAGTAGTCGATGTAGATTGTGCTGTACCTGCAGAAGACTGAGTCGATGATTTTGCAGAAGTAGAGGTAGCAGAATATGATTTTGCAGTTGACGTAAATGCGTTTGAATCAAATGATTCAAAAATGCGCATGTTAAGATTAAGATAACTCTCATCTATCTTTTCAGTCTGTAGCTTATTAACGAGTTCAGAAGTGATAGTAGTGCCAGTCTTATCAGCTAGACCGAACCCTGATTTAAGGGCTGCGATCATCTTTTCAGTAGTCGGCCCGTACACTCCATCTGCTCCGTATTTTGCAAATGCGACGTATAGGTCAGAACCTGCTAATTTTTTGCTAAATTTGTCGATTATTAGCTGTTGAATCTTTTTTAGTGTTTCATCCCCCTGTGGTACATTTGCTTTCTTAAGTCCACCTTCTGGAAGCTTAATGTCTCCAGTAGCTGCAGATGTTCCGCCTACTGCCTTTAAGAATAGATCAGTGTTGAAGTCGGCAGGTAGAGGTGCAGTCTCCTGTTCGTAGAGACGGCTCTCGTTTTTAGCAACTGCAGGACTTTCTGCCGCTTTTGCTGGAGTGCCTAACGTAAGCATTTTATCAACTACATTCTGGTCAATCGACTCAACCGGATCGCCATATTCGTCTTTGATGCTGAATCCGGCAATAATTCCTTTGACGAAATTCGCAGAAGCGTCGCCAAGAGTTCCAGCTTTAAGTTCAGCCTTTACTTTTGCAAATATCGGATTTGAGCTCAGTTTAGGGTCTTTCAATAGTGCAAAATACGCCTTCTTGATTGGAGAAAATGCAGGATCCTTTGAAGTCACTTTAGCAATATTATTTAGAGCGATTGGAGTAGTGATTTTTACTGGAGCTTGCGATACGCTTGCTTTTCCAGTAGCCGATGCATTTGCGGTAGATACAGTTTGAGTAAGGATGCTCGCTTTTGCTGAATCTGTCACTAGGCTCTTAACTTCTTCCTGGGTAATAATTGTACGATCTGCAGGTAGGCCTGGGGCTTCTGATCTTGGCGATATGGTGAACGTTATTAGCTGCTTGTTCGCGTTATCCTTGTCGACATGGTATATCACAAAGTTATTCTTAAGATCCCCTAGACCAGGATAGTATGGAAGCCACTTTGGCTGATTTTTTATCCAAGTAAGTATGCTGTTCCACCCGTTTTGAGTGATTTTACCAGTTGCCTCATCGATTACTCTAAGATCGTGAACTATCTTGATTTTAAAGCTTTTTTCGTCAACTGGAATACCTACGACCTTTTGACCGAATCCTGCAGTCTGTTTTGTTCTGCCTGGAAATTCAGCTTCGTTTAATACTTTCCATTTTGAAAAGTCCGATACTATGTGATTCATTATTCGAAATTCTTTTTTTTATTTATCTTTAATGTAGGGCCCAATTGTAGTACTTTAATTATACACCATTAAACTTAAAATCATGAAAAAGTTAATTGCAATAGCATTCTTTGCGGTAACTATAACAGTTCATGCACAAACAAAGCTTGATACTCTAATATTCAATAAAGTAAATGAATATCGCGCTGAAAATTGCTTGTCTTCACTAAAATGGTCAGAATCAGCTACTTGTGTTGCACAAAACCAGGTAGAATATTGCTATCGTATAAAATATATTTTTCACTATCAGACGGATAGCTCAGTAAACGATTCAAGTTTTAAAATTGAACCAAACTTTCAAAAAAGATTCAAGCAGGGAGGAGTTAACATATCCGGTAAAACCTGGACGATTGCTGAGAATCTTTTAGTATATGTAGATACTACTGATAATTATACTGAAAGTCTTGAGAAAGTTGCAAATGAGACTATTTCTGGATGGAAAGAGTCGCCTGAACACAATGCAATGATGCTGAGAATCGACCTTGAATATGCAGCAGTCGCTCACACGATCGGCAAAGAATTCGTAAAACGTTGGTTTGATCCAATAATGTTTGAAGACTACGAAACAATATTTCAAGGAAAAGCTTATTATATTGCGTTAGACGCGTATAGATGATTAAGGTATCTTTTGAGTATCAACTCCAGTATTTATGTCAGTCTGAGTATTGACCACTGCTGCCTTAACTTTAGGTTCACTTGAATTTCCAACTTCACGTAAAGAGCCAACTGTCTTATTTAGATCTTCTGGATGCGCCTTCATTTTATCAATTCCATAGTCAATCAATGCGTGAGAAGTATGAATTCCAAATACTCCATCGTTAAACGCTCTGGTTTTACCGATACGAGTAGTATATGTCTTGTATTTGGTGTCACTCATTAAAAACTCTTGAAACTTCTTGATGTCAGGATTTCCATCTTTTCCCTTTTGATTATATCCCTTGTTTGTAAAGAATTGAATTGCCGAATTAAGTTGATCATTTGTTAATTTGGAAAGTGCATCAATATATTGGGCGACAGTCATTTTAGAAACAGCAGCTGATCCTCCAAGTAAAGTAGGCAAAAACTCAGAATTAAACATCATCAGAAAGTTCGCTATTTCTGGATCAAGAGATGGCGCTTTTACTGGAAGGGGTGTAATTGTTTGTTTAGGCTTAGCCTTTTGTTCATTTATTGCCTTCCATCTTGAGAAATTTAAAATCATCGTGAAACTTTTTATTATTTATTTAATAAGTAACGATATTGTAGTATTTTAATTATACACCATTAAACCTAAAATCATGAAAAAGTTAATTGCAATAGCATTCTTTGCGGTAACTATCTCAGCAAACGCACAGACTCACCTTGACACTTTGATCTTCAATAAAGTCAATGAGTATCGCGCTAAAAAAGGAATAAAGCCGCTTTTCTGGAGTGATCAAGGCTATCGAGTAGCAAAAAACCAAGCACAATATATAAAGCTGCTTAAAGCAGTAATCCACGATCAAATAGATAGTGTAAGTCCGACTTTTAAATTGGAACCAAATTTTGTTAAGCGTTTTTCAAGACAGGGAATTTGCGTAACTGATACTAACTCATACGAAGCTGAAAATCTTGTAGCGGTCGGAGACACTGTTGCCTTTGTGAGCGATGAGGAAGTCGCAAACCGTGCGATTAACTCTTGGAAGAATTCACCGGCACATAATTCAATGATGCTTATGAAAGAAGTAACGTTCGCTGGTGTTGCGAACGTTATTGGAAGTGAATTATATGATGTCGCTGGAATAGATCCGGCAACTTTGGAAGAAACAATTATTCAAGTAAAAGGATATGTTTACTTTATTGCGCTAGACGCTCACAATTAAGGAACATATTGAGTTCCGGTTCCAGTCTTAACATCAGAAGGAGTAGCGACCTTTGCCGCTGGCACGTTTTGACCTGGTTCTTGATGAATTTGCGCAGCAGTTGCAGTAGTAGCTCCTACCGTCTTATTTTGGTCTGATGCGTGACTGTATTTTATTATTCTATACTGAACTAACGCATTTGCAGTAGCTCTACCGAGTTTACCATCATCGAATTTTTCAGTCTTATCTTCAGCAGTAGTGAAAGTTTTAATTTCAGTCTTTGACATAAGGTATTGCTGAAGCTTAGTGATTGCTTCATTTGGCTGTTTATATCCTTTATCTGTAAAGAACTGTATTGCTCCGTTAAACGAATCGAGAGTTAGAGTTTTTAGCTTTGCAATATAGTCAGCAATTGTCATATTTGTTGGATCTCCAGTAAGAGTCGGAAGATATTCAGTATTAAATATCTCAAATACCTTTTTTGCTTCTGGATCCATTGCTGAAACTTCATGGGTAACTTGCTCGTGTAAAGCGCTCCATTTCTTAAAATTTAAAATCATTTCTGAAAGTTTTTTATTATTTATCTAGTGATTAAGGCAAACGCTCAAATATCTTATCAGCAAAGCCTAAATCTATCGTTTCTTCAGGCGAAAGTATTGTGTCATAATTTAAAAGATTGGCCAAATGCAGGCGAAGCTGTTCCCTTTTTTCCTCTGCTTTTTCTGAGAAAGTTATCTTTGCCTCTGGTAGTATTGACTTTATCTCAAAGGTCTTTTGTTTGGCCAGGATCCTCGATATTGCACCTGCAAGGTGACCGCCCCCTTCCTTTTCCTCTTTCTCAAGCATTGAATCAAGATAGATGTTCTCCATGATCCAGTTGTTTCTCTTGGACTCGTCTGCCCACTTTTCAAAGATCTTGGTGTGTCCAGCGATACCGTCAGTGCCGTAGTGTATCATGAATCTTGAATTGGGCATCATTATTCTCTCATCTGCCGCCTGCAGTATTACGCTACCCATGCTCATGGCATAGCCGTAGACTTTTATGGTGATGTGACAGTTTGAATATTTAATAGCGTCGTAGATCGCCATTCCGTGGTACCAGTCACCTCCTGGATTATTCATTATGACGGTTATAGGTTTCTTATTCTTGGATTCAAGGACGTGCATGCCTTTGATGAAACACTCAGTCATGTTGTGATCGACTCCGCCTTCGCTTCCGTCTTCGTGAGTGTGCATGCTTCCCATGTAAATCATTCTCGATTGGAGATCGAGGTTTAATGAAAACCATTTTTCTACGTCTCTAACAATCATTGAAATGAATTTATTTGAAGTGCTCTATACTATATTATTTATTTCAAATCGATTTTAAAAATTGCTTCTATTTTGAGTATTAGTTTCAAACATGATGAAACACATACAAATATCAGCTGACCGAAAACTAAATAAGCTGAAGGGTACTAACACCTATTTTAATGAGATTGACCGAATCAAGAGATTAACTATCGACCAGGAAGTTGACCTGGCAACCAGAGCAAAAGCCGGCGACAAGGCCGCGATGGACAAGCTGATCGAGGCAAACCTCAAGTTCGTGGTGTCAGTAGCAAAAAATTACACATCAGATCCAGTCCTAGTGCAGGAGCTCATTGCCCAAGGCAATATCGGAATTATCCGTGCAGCGCAAAAATTTGATCCTACTCGCGGATTCAAGTTCATAACGTATGCAGTTTTCTGGATTCGTAACGAGATTCTTGAATACTACCTAAAGTACAATAGAGTGGTTCACCTGCCGTTGCACGTCGAAAACGACCTTAGAAAGGTAAAAAGGGTGCAGGCAAAGCTTGAACAAAAGTTTGATCGAACCCCTACCTTAAACGAAATCGAAGATGAGCTAATCAAAATAGGAGAGCCGATTGATCTGGACAAGCTTAGACTCATACTTGAAGTAAAGGATCATGCCGTGCCCCTAGTGACTGACGACCCTGAGTCATACGATCCAATCGAGTGGATAGAGGTCAAGTCAGAGACTGAAGTGACGATGCAACAGCTTGAATTTAGGGAAAAGATCGACGAGATACTTGAGGTACTCAGCCCAGACGAGAGGTCAATTGTGAGAAAGAGGCATGGATTTGACGGGTACGGCCCAATGGAATTTGAAGCGATTGGGATCCAGCACGGAAAAGGCACAGGTTGGGCAAGTCAGAGATATGCGATAGCGATGCGAAAAATGAGGGCTAAGCTCCACTTGATAAATTCATCAGAAGAGATCACTTTTTCTCTATAAGGTAATCTTCAAACTTTGAGCTTTTTGGCTTGGTGTTAGTAAAGTAGTATTTCTCCTCGTGCTCTGCATAGTGTAGAGTCTTCCAAAAACCAGTAGGGATCCTGGCCCCGCTTTGCACCTTCTTTGCTGGGCCGCTAAAATCAACATCGATCCTGACCATCACTGGGTACTGTTGAGCAAGCTTACGCTCGTGATCCTCAAGAAACCTCCACGTTCCACGATTTAAGTTCTCCTGCTGTAGCGCGCAGTTCGCATAGGAAAAGGTCGCAATGAGAGCTAGCGAGTCGCAGTCAAAGTCTGCAGCTGGCGCCATGTGTCCCTTGTCCCACTCGTTATCCGCATAGTCTTTATTGCCAGTAGTTATGAGCCCGGGCTCAGGTTTAAAATCAAGCCCCTTGCGTGAGTATTTGGATTCGGTGCATAACACTTCATACTCTACCCAAACAGGCTCCCTAAATTCCTCTGAGTAACCGACCGTGTAGTGCGGTTTCTGGACTATCTTTATTTTAGTAGAGGGTTGGGTTGCAGCCACTGTAAAAACAAAGAGGGTAAGCAATAGGACTCTTAACTTAAGCATGGGATAAGATTCTTTTTATTTTAGAGATCCCAGTCAGTGCTTGCAGCTACTGTGAGGTATTGTGTTCCGTCAAACTTGATGCTACCGCCTGCACCACCGAACGGGTCGTCTGCATCCCATACTGCAGAGTTCACATTAGTGACCGTTCTTGCATGGGAACTGGAATCAGTAAGCAAGTGACCGGAATCCGTCGCAAGGAGCAGCAGCTTGGTTTCAGGCAGGGCAGTTAGCGGTGCAGTAGGTGTAGTAAAAGGTTCAGTGTAGATACATTTTGCAGTCCATCTAAAGTTAGTGATCTTTCCGTCTACTAGACTATCGAGGCCTCCGTCTTTTGGTTCTGCGCCAATGTATAAGGTATTACCACCGCTTGGTATCGCGTCATTATAGGTCGCGTCAGATCCAATCTGTGAACCATTAACGTAGAGTCGTAGTAGTCCGTTATTACGAGTCGCTGCTATGTGGTACCAGTTAGTTGTATTAAAGCTGACTGTTCCATCGACCCGATTGGTTTCATTAGACCACCAGTATGCGTGGTGTCCGCCGTTCTCTATGCTGATCGCGTTAGGCGCTGGGTAAGTTCCTAGCGAGTAAGGACGTGGGTGTGATGTAGGGTTGCTCCAACTTGCGGCCTTGATAAAAAATTCAATAGTAAAGTCGACTCCGGCAACGTGTGGTGGAGTCCTCTGTAGCTTGCTGCCGCCAGCTGCGCCGGGTGCCTGACCTGCTCTGGCCATTCGCACTGCCTGTTCGTATATAGCATCGAGCTCAAATCTCTGATTTATTGATCTTTGTTCGGGAGTCTGGTGTCCCCAATTGATAAATGACATGATTAAAGTGTGTTTTAGTTATTTATCAATGGTGCCTAAAAATCTCTTAGCTCTTTAGGTATTCTATTTTTGCTGGATCGAAGTCGACGAGTCCGTTCGGCTCGTATGGAAAGTCGCCGACTGATTTTTTAACTAGTGCGTCAACTGGGTGTGACACCTTTGGAATGGGCAGGGGACCCACTGGGACGTCCCTTTTTGGAAGGTCGTTAGTCTTTATTAGCTTTCCGGAAAATACGCCAGGCATCATAGGATTATTTATCGCCAGTCAAACTTGAGAAAGTCGGCAAGATTATTCGGATAGTTCGGGTGATTTAGGGCAGCGTAACTCACATAAGAGTCTGGGTCCTTTGCAAGCTGGACTAGGATCTCGCCTGGAGAGTTAGGATTCCCAGCGACCAGGAGACGTACGTCAGCCAATCGGTCCCCTGCAAGCTGGGCTAGGGTCGATTGTTCCGCGTTCTGGTGATTGGCAACCACCAATCTTACATCAAAGTCAGCGTCCTTTGCCAGGAGGCCCAGCACCTCGCCTGGAGAGTTAGGATTCTTGGCGACCATTATTCGAACAAGGTCGGACGGATCCTCTGCAAGCTGGATTAGAGACTCGACTGGAGCGTTAGGGTTCTGAGCGACTCTTACTCGTACCTGAAGGTCAAAGTCAGTTGCCAGCACGGCAAGGACTTTCTTTGGTGTGTTCTGGTGATTCGCGACGCCTGATCTTATATCAGGATTTGAGTCTGCTGCAAGCTCGACAAGAGTCTTCGCTGGAGTGTTAGGATTCCTCACAAGAGCATTGAGATCATCTACCGGATTCACATTTGATTCGAGCAAAAATTGGGAATATGATTTGATATGCATCTGCATAGAGTTATTTATCGCCAGTCAAACTTAAGCCAGTCAGCTAGATTATTAGGATAGTTCGGGTGTTCTTGAGCCGCCTGGCTCACTTTAGGCTGTAAATCCTTTGCTAGCTGAAGTAGGGTCTCGATAGGCACGTTAGGATTCTGGGCGACTCCCTTTCGTACACTCCATATAGCGTCCTTTGCTAGCTGAAGTAGCGTCTCGTCTGAAGTGTTAGAGTTACTGGCAACGTGCCATCTCACATAAGAGTCTGGGTCCTGTGACAGGAGGGCAAGGGTCTCCGATGACGTGTTGGGATTTTCAGCTATAGCCACTCTCACTCTAGTGTCCTTTTCCTTTGAGAGCTGAAGTAGAGCCTCAGCTGGAGTTTTCGGGTTCCGGGCGACACATCGTCTCACTTTAATTTCAGGGTCCGCTGCAAGCTGGGCTAGAGCCTCAGCCGGAGCGTTCGGGTTCCAGACGACTTCTAGTCGTACCTCCAACTCAGGGTCCTGTGAAAGTTTCATTAGGACATCGGCTGGAGCATTAGGGTCCCTGGCTAGTGCCCGGTCCGAGTCATATTTCTCTAGTAGTAAACTTGAGTAAGGTTTAACGTACTTCATAGAATTATTTATCGCCAGTCGAACTTGAGAAAATCCGCTAGATTATTAGGATAGTTCGGGTGGTTTTGAGCCAAGTGTCTCACAACAGAGTCTGGGTCCTTTGCCAACTGGAGTAGAGACTCGATAGGCGCGTTAGGGTTCCCGGAGACTGCAATTCTTATAGAACGATCTGAGTTCTGTGAAAGTTTCGCTAGGATCTCCACTGGAGTATTAGGATTCTCGGCGACCATAAAACGCACGTCACTGTCGGCATCCCGTGTAAGGTCCACTAGGGTCTCGGCCGGAGTGTTCGGGTTATTGGCTACGCCCTGTCTCACTTCATCGTCTTCATCCTCTGCAAGTTTCACTAGGGTCTCGGCCGGAGTGTTCGGGTTTTCAGCGACTCTAAATCTCACTTTATAGTCTCCATCCTCTGCAAGTTCCACTAGGGTCTCGGAAGGGAGCTTGGGACTCTCGGCGACCTTTCTTACGACATCGGGGTCGGAGTCTCGTAAAAGTTTGACAAGGGTCCTGGGTTCAGTTGCTGGGTGCTTGGCGACCAACCAGCGAATCAAGGCCATGGGGCTGCTGGCCAGGTGGTGTAGGTCCTCGGCATCCACTCTTGGCGAATTGATAAACTCACGGATCTTGCCGAGCTCTTCGTCAGTTGGATTAGTGATATTGAACTCAAGGCGAGACTCAAGCAAAAATTGTGAATATGATTTGACGTGTAGCTTCATATAAGATATATTTATCGCCAGTCAAACTTGAGAAAGTCGGCAAGATTATTAGGATAGTTCGGGTGTTCTTGAGCCTTTTGGCTCACTTTAGGGTCCGGGTCCTCTGCCAGTTGGAGTAGGGTCTTGATGGGAGTGTTTGGGTTCCTGGCGACAACTCGTCTCAGACTAGCGTCCCCATTTGCTGCAAGCTGGACAAGGGTCTCCACTGACACGTTAGGGTGCTCGACGACTCTCCATAGCACACGGTAATCGTCGTCCTCTGCAAGTTCAGCTAGGACCTCGGCGGGAGTCTTTAGGTTATCGGCGACGTTCCGTCTTACTTCACTGTCTCTATTCCTTGCAAGGTCCATCAGGATCTCCACTGGCGTGTTAGGGTTCTCAGCGACGCCACATCTCACCAAATAGTATCTGTCCGCTGCAAGCTGGGCTAGAGTCTCCACTGGAGTGTTATGATTTCGGGCGACGTTCCGTCTTACGTCAGAGTCTGGGTCACGTGCAAGGTCAATTAGGGTCTCCACTGGAGTGTTAGGGTTCGAGGCGACCCTCCATCTCACTTCAATTTCAGGGTCCTTTGCAAGCTGGACAAGGGTCTTGATGGGAGAGTTATGATTCCTGGCGACTCCTTCTCTCACTTTAACTTTAGGGTCCTTTGCAAGCTGGACAAGGGTCTCCACTGGAGTGTTAGGATCTTGGGCGACGTCCTCTCTTGACCGGTCTGATTGCTCTAGTAATAAGCTTGTGTAAGGCTTTACGTGCTTCATATAAGATATATTTATCACCAGTCACCGAGCGCCCAGTCTGTAATATCTTCGGGAAAGTTTGGATTTTCTTCCGCTGCTTTGCGGACTCTCGGGTCGGAGTCCGCTGCAAGGTGGACGAGAGTCTCCTTTGGAGTATTAGGGTTCGAGGCGACTCCTTCTCTCACTTCAACTTCAGGGTCCTTTGCAAGCTGGACAAGGGTCTCCACTGGAGTGTTAGGGTTCCTGGCGACTCCTTCTCTCACTTCAACTTCAGGGTCCACTGCAAGCTGGACAAGGGTCTCCACTGGAGTGTTAGGGTTCGAGGCGACCATCCATCTTACACTAGAGTCTGAGTCCTTTGCAAGCTGGACAAGGGTCTTGATGGGAGAGTTATGATTCCTGGCGACTCCTCCTCTCACTTTAACTTTAGGGTCCACTGCAAGCTGGACAAGGGTCTCCACTGGAGTGTTAGGGTTCCAGGCGACCATCCATCTTACACGAGAGTCTGAGTCCTTTGCAAGCTGGACTAGGGTCTTGATGGGAGAGTTAGGATTCTTGGCGACACTATGTCTCACATGAAATTCTGAGTCCCCTGCAATCTGGGCAAGGGTCTCGATGGGAGTGTTAGGGTTCCAGGCGACAATATGTCTCACATGAGAGTCTGAGTCCCCTGCAAGCTGGACTAGAGCCTCAGCCGGAGTGTTAGGGTTTGCGGCGACCCCCGCTCTTAGCTCAGATTCCGGGTCCTCTGCAAGCTGGACTAGAGCCTCCTTTGGAGTGTTAGGATTCTTGGCGACACTATGTCTCACATAAGAGTTTGAGTCCCCTGCAAGCTGGACTAGAGCCTCAGCCGGAGTGTTAGGGTTCCAGGCGACAATATGTCTCACATGAGAGTCTGAGTCCCCTGCAAGCTGGACTAGAGCCTCAGCCGGAGTGTTAGGGTTCTCGGCGACCATCTGTCTTACACGAGAGTCTGAGTCCTTTGCAAGCTGGACTAGGGTCTTGATGGGAGAGTTAGGATTCCTGGCGACTCCTGATCTTATATCAGGATTTGAGTCTGCTGCAAGCTCGACTAGCGTCTCCACTGGAGTGTCAGGGTTCCTGGCAAGGCTCAATCGTGACAGGCCAGATTGCTCTAGTAATAAGCTTGAGTAAGGTCTAATGTGCTTCATAGGATTATTTATCGCGCCAAGTACAAAAAGGTCAGGAGAACAGTAGCTGGCCATGGGGGATTTTTTTAAAAGCGCGAGGGCCTACTTTTCTGGGAGACCGGGGTTACAAAAAAGGCATAACCGAGTGGGCCAGTCCAGGGGATTTTTTTCCCAATGGAGAGGGGCATAAAAAAAGGGCTCCTTACTTGGGGCCCCTTTAAAATAAAATTAGGAATATTTACTGGAATTGCAGGCCCATCATAAGTACTGCCCAAGGCTGTCCTTGCCCTCCCCCTAGGATATTGTCAGCCCTAAAGTATATTGCTTCAGGCGCGTTATCACTGGTTCCTTCTGCGTCATAGATAGAATCAAATACTACTGCATATTCTTCATGGCTCATAACCTCAGTTATTTTACCATAACCGGCATAGCAATTTATCACCACACCGGCATCGTCTGCAAAACCAACAACATAGACTTCGTCTCCTACTTGAGGAGAGTCACCGTTAAAGCCTTTGTCCTCTTTAATATACTGGCCAAATTTCTTAATTTGAATTTTCATTTTTAAGTACTTTTTAGTTATTTATTTGCGTGATGCTACTAAAAATCAAAAAAGGCCAGGAGCACAGTCTGGCCATGGGGGATTTTTTTCCTAATGGAGAGGGGACCTGAATCCAAACGCGCAGGGGTCCCAAGATCCCGGGCCCCAGTGGAGAGGAGTGAGCGACCGCTGGCCGGGCCTATAGTTACAAAATTTAACTTGAGTCTTCCCCAGTCTTCCAAGTCTTCCCTTGCTAGCCGGTCCAGTATAGTCATCCAGCTAGCCTGTCCAGGCGCCCTGCCAGGAGGCGCCCAGGAGGCGCCAGGGGCCTGCCTGGCCTGTCCAGGGTACCCCAGGGCCGGAGACACCAAGCCCCAGGCCAGACCGGCTAGCCTGGGAGCCAGCCAGGCGCTGGACCGGGCCCGAAGGGTCTCTGCTGGGCTAGTTAGACCTGCTAGATTAATCCGCAGCGGGTCTCTGGTCTAACTTCCCAGCCTGCTAGCTGTGCAGCAGAGACCTGTGATCCTGCTAGCTAGGTGCCAGCCAAGCCGCGTCTTAATCCAATGGGGTCTCTAGCACGACTTCCTAATTTTTCTAAGCAGCAGGTCTCTGGCCGGACTAGCAGAGACCCCAAGCAGGACTTGAATTCTTAAACAGCAAGAGCCGACCTTACGATCAGCTCTTGCAAGAAATTAAGATTTACCAGATTTAGCTAACTGACTGAGTCGGTTGTGCCCATCCGTTGATTGCCTCTACTCCAGACCAGTTAGTGTAAACTGTCTTACCGCCAGCTAGAGACACTTCAAAGACTTCGTGTCCGTCTGATCCAATACCTGCTGTGTAGATAAGAGTGATGTTTGTAGGAACCAAGCGGAGACCGTGTCCAGTCGGTGAGATTACCCCATCTGAATAACGATACTCGTCTACGCGTACCAATTGATTTGCCATTTTAGTTTGATTTTTTTATTATTTATCCCTTTACCAGTGTAGAGTCTCTTGAAAAATAAAGTTAGCAAAAAGTTTTTCCGTGTCAGGGGCTTTAGTTATATTTACTTATCACCAAAAATAAAAAAACATGTCACTTAAGCAAGCACTGATGAACTCGCAGGAAATTTCAGAAAGTGAAGCCACCCAGAGGATACGGGAAATGCGGCAACTGGTATGGGACGGCGAGGACCCGGAAGAGGTTCTTTACGAGGAAGGCCTCGAACCCGACTACGTCCCTGACCTCCTATTTTAAAACCTAATAAACCAAAAGCATGAATTGGAAAGTAAGATTAGACCGCTACCTTACGTCACCGCCAGACGATGACTACGACCGCTGGTCTAGTGCTGTGATGGAGGCGCACGACCAAGAGTTCTATGAAGCGAACTGCCCCTGGCTGGGGGAGTCACAGTACGACCGATGGCTTTCAAAATGTTTCGACGAGAAGAATCTTGAACCCAAAGCCGCTGCTGAACTTATCGAAAGGACACACCGATTCTTTAAGATACCTCGACCCGTGACCGGCACCAAATAGCTGGACTACTCCGTAGATCTAATACTGGCCAGAGGCTCCCCAAAAGGGAGCCTTTTTCAGTTTCTGGAAACCTGTCACCGGGTTTTAGTATTTTATAAATAACAAAAAAGCCGATCCACATGAGTCCCGAAGAAATGATAAGAGAGTATTACCTAGAGCTGGGAGAACCCGAGCCGCTGACCCTAAACCGGACTGTGCTGCACGAAGACAGTTCGATCGTCTCTGTCCAGTACGAGATACTGCCGAATGCCGCTGTCACGGCAAGGACCATTAAGCTTAAGTGCATCTTTATGCGGGACGGCTCTCACCTAATAACTAAGATCTAAATGAACCCAAAGCTGGAATCCTTCTGGGAGACTCTGAAACCCGGACTTGACCGTACTCCGGAAAGTCTCGTCCACTTCAGCTGGGCGCTGGAAGACTGGGAAGCCGAGTCTCTTGCTGTCGCGCTTGACCTGTTCAGCAAGGAACCCGTCCTGCTTAAGCACGAACTTGCCTCTCAGCTTGAAGAACTGGACTGGCTTATGCAGAGGCTCCTTGAGCTTGAAGAGTACGAGTGCTGTGCTAGGGTAAAGGAGACGCGGGAGAGGGCTAGCGTCAGAAATCAGGATTTACTTAAACCAAAAAGAAGAAAAAGATGACATACGAATTAGCAAAAGGAGTCCTAGCCGAGGATTATCCGGACGGTCGCACCCGAGTCTGGGGCAGGTGTAAAAGAACAGGTCGAGTATGGGAAAGCTGGCCTAGCACCGAATTGGTAGAAGCCTGGTTAAGGGGCGAAGGGTCTCTTAGCCCAGCCGAAGAGAGCTTCATCAGGAAGGGGGAGTCTCCCGAATAGATAACACTAAAATTAAAAAAGATGCCACCTAAAAATCCGCTAGAAAAGATAATCCACTGGATTGGCACGCCGCTTTCTCTGGTGCTGCACACCGTCTTCTTCGTCGGTATGCTGCTGCTCATACCGCTGGGCGTGTCAAAAGAGGACGTGATGCTTGTGCTGACGACGCTCGTCTCTCTTGAGGCCATCTACCTGAGCATCTTTATCCAGATGGGGGTCAACCGCCAAGTCGAAGCACAGGAAGAGACCAGAAATTTCATCTCTACCGGACTCACTACCCTGCAAGAAACGATTGAGGAAGTACAGGAAACCGTCGAAGAAGTACAGGAAACCATTGACGAACCTGAAGAAGCGGAGGATCCGGCGTCTCTAGAAAAATAAAGTTGCTTAAAAGTTTTTTAGTGTCAGGAGCATTCGTTATATTTACTTCTATAAATCAAACAAGATGAAAAACACAAAAAAGATTGAAGTACTTCAGGCAATACTACTCGGCCAAGAGAC
>Ga0007806_1000004_pt1 | contig 95325 bp, 138 predicted proteins | sample CryBogCBE18Aug09_FD_71192 | JGI IMG/M metagenome (GOLD analysis project Ga0007806, IMG submission 71192) | Freshwater microbial communities from Crystal Bog, Wisconsin, USA - CBE18Aug09 | ecosystem: Environmental > Aquatic > Freshwater > Lake | place: Crystal Bog, Wisconsin, USA | collected...
TTTGCCATTGGGATTTGGATTAATTGTTACTTTATATCCGTGTTTTTCAGCAAACTGTATCGTTGGCTGTAAGAACTGGATTTTAGGATCAACAACGCCTTCGCCTTCCGCCACACCTTGTTCTTTTTTCTTAGCAATAGCAATAGCGGCCTGTTGAGCAGCATTAGCAGCTTCGTCCATGTATTCTTCTGCACCAGCGTATCCATCAACGAAGAATACACTACGTCCAGTGGCTTGGTGTATCACTTCGGTTGTGATATCATCGTATTCGGCCCACTCAACTGCTTCTTTTTTAGCTTCTTTTATGTTGTTGGTAGTTAAAATTACAGCACTAAGTGTTCTGTCAACTAAGACAAATTTGTCGGTAGATGATTTTCTGTAATTTAGTTCTTCATAATTACCACCACGTGATTCTCCAATGCTTTCTTTATGTTTAAAGTATTGTACTTCACGCTCGTGTTTTTCTGCGCCAGCTTTGGTTGAAAAAGTACCTAAGTTCTTACCCTTGTGGCTGTATAAGCGATAGCCACCTTTTACTCGACCAATGTGTTCTTCTAATTCTTTAATCTTTTGAAGAATTGCCTGTTTAGATTCACCGTGTATAGGACTTGTTGTATCAGTTACTTGTTGTCCCATATAGGCATTGCTATCTTCATCAAAGTCTTTGTCGGCATACTTGTTATACTCAACATCACTTAGATGCATACTGTGTTCACCGTGATTATAAAGATTAACAATAACAAACTTACCGCTTGGGCTGAACTCGGCTATTTCGCCTGTCTTGCCTTCAAATTCATTTGGTGCAGTAACAATCACAGGATCGCCTACGTGTAAACGATCTTCTGTTACATCATGAAAGTCGCTATCGCCTTCTTCGCCGTAACCGGCTTTGCTACGGGCAATATTCTTTTGACGTTGTGCTACTTGTTGTTGTGTTCTACGGATCTCACGACGTGTTTCTGGATCCTTTTCTAATTGCTTACCAGTCTGCCCAGCCATACGTACAGCTTGACCAAACTGTTGAGCTGTAGCTTCTGCTACATATTCTTTGATATCGGGCAATTTGCCTAAGAAATCTTTAAACACAGATTCTGCTAATCCGCCAGACCCAATCGGACTAATATTGTTGTCTGTGCCTTGTGTAGCAGCAACACCGTTTAAGCCAGCACTGGTAAACTGATCTGTGTCTTCAACCATCTGACTACGGCTTGGCTGTCCAAATAATCTCACTGCCTGTGTAAATTTTCTTTGGAATGGTTCGCCACTCTTGTCAAATTGATACAATACCCAGTTACCACCGCGATCTTGTTTTAGTCCAGCAGCCTGTGCGATATCGGGTTGATCTACATTAAAATAGTGAATACGTGTTAGTCGTGGCTTGTTGGCTTCGGGACGGTTGAATCGATATATCTCGCCAGCTTCGCCAATTGATTCTTGTGGCGCTCCCTGTGGTATCAAACTATTTTGCATCTCTGCAACACGCTGTTTCATTTCGCGCATGGCATTTAAGTCAGATAAAATAGATCTAAATGTTTCTACTTGTTTCTGTTCATTACCGTAATAGAAATTTAAAATATATTCGTAAATTCCTTGTACTTCGTTTGGTTGCATAACAAGATTAGCCGGACCAAATTTTAATCTAATTGGTTTGCCTTTTAATCCCCAGGCCATTGCTTTGCTATTAGCATCCAAGCGTCGACGATATTCCTCGTCACTTACTGCTGGGTACTTGTATTGTCGTGGCGCATCTGGTGCTAACTGCTGTACCATTGATCCAATAGCTGGGCTGGTACTCTGTCTGTTATCTTCTTTGAGAGTGTTTGTTTTAGGTATGACGCTGTCGTAGGTGCCAGTTTTCTTAGAAGTAGATTTTCCAGCTTTAGATGCTTTGTAATCATCGAGACTGGTTACCTTACTAAACACAGATGGTAACTCATCTGGATCTCCGTACTCAAAATCATCCGGGCTTGCAATTTTATCAAGAACGTCCGACTGTGGAACTTCTTTATCAACTTGATTAACTTTACCAAATAAATCTCGTTTTGGTTCTTTTGGTACAGATTTAAGTTTAGGTTTTACTTCAGGCTCCGCCCTTGGTGTCTGTGGTGCTTGTCTTGCTACTTGTGGTGCTTGTCTTGCTACTTGTGGTTCTGTTGCAGGTGCAGGTGCAGGTGCAGGCTTTATAGATCTTAATCTATCCATTGTACTGGGCTCAAAATCTTTAGTAGCAAGATTGCGTGGTAAAGAAACACCTTTAGGTAAGTCCACTGGTTTAACAGCAGGAGCGATCTTAGGAACGTCCACAGACTTAGGTGCATCTGCTTTTTTATTGTCGGGTACCTTGGCTTTTTCTTTGGCTTTGGCAACTTCTTTTTCGCCAGTGTCAACATCTTGTGCAGCAGATTGAGCTTTGTCTTGTGCGGCCTGTAGTTTTGGAATACTGTCTTGCTCAATTGCCTGGGCTTGTCGTGCGGCCTGAATTTCTTGCTTACTATAACGACCATCTGCCGGATCACTGTTGGCTACATGTGCGTTTACTGTAGCAAATCTTTTGTTAGTATCTAATGCAACTTGATTAGCATCCAACACAGCTGAACTTAATTTTTTAACACGATTGGCTTGCTCGCGCTCGGCGTTTTTTACATTGGCTAATTCTTGTGCTTGAGACTGATCAACATCGCCTAAGTTTTTAAATTTTTGAGTCACGTGGCCCAATACTTGTGCTAATTGTGTACCAGCTCTTGGATGTGTAGTGTGTGCATCTTTAACTAAACTAATTACATCTGGATCTTTACTGTCAATACGTTGTGTATCTACTACGCTTCTTTGTACAGCCGGAGTCAAGTTGCGATCCTGTTGAGGAGACTGAGGATCATATTCATAGATGATTTCAATTTTACCTTCGTTTACTGTTGTTGAAGGTTTTTTGCGTTTTCCAAATAAGTCAAATACGTTCATTGTGGCTTTCCTGCTGACGGTTGTTGCTGTTGTTGCTGTTGTTGTTGACCAGCTGGTTGTTGTTGATCGGCCGGTGTATTACTGCCCACAGTTTGTTTGGCCTGTTTAACCTGCATCTGTTTCTTTTGATCTAACTGATCAGCTTTTGTTATTACTTGTTTAAGTTGGTTAGCGGTTTGAGGATCTTGCAGAGCCTTACTTGCTGCTACAGCCAGTGGACCTAATTGTTTTTGATCTTGACTGCCTAATGTAGTGTTAGGTGTCTGATCCAACTTGGTCATCACGTCCTGAAACTTAACTTTGTTCATTGGGTCATGTGCGCCTTGTGCGTTTAACACAGGCGATAGAGTATTTGTACTTTTTTGTATTTGTTGTTGATCTAATTTAGCCTGTAGTTCTTCAGGATCGGGATTGGCAGCGGTGCTACCTTGTGGTGCTTGACTTGCAGCACCGTAACCACCTACGCCACCATATTCAGCAACATACTCTTTGTATTCTTTCATCAAGTCACGTTTAACTTGACGACGAGGATTTTCTTTTAATTCTTTTTCAAAACTTTTTAATAAGTTTTCTTCACCTTCGCCACCTACACCCTGGCCAGGTTTGGGAGGATTAGGATCAGTGCCTTTCCAGTAGCCGCCAAATTTTGGACCGCGTGGATTATTGACTGCTGACTTCATACTGTCTTCAGCAACAATACCATCTATACGAGAAAGTAAATTTTTAATATCCATTAGCGTTTAATCATGCTTTCTTTTTTAGCAGATTTTTTCTTTTGTTTAAAAGGATTGTTGGGGTTAGTATAGCTACCACCAAACAATGTTCCGCCACCTACTGCTGGTGCAGTGGCAATACTACCTGCGTTGTTTTCGCCCAATAACTCATCAAATTTCTTTTGAGCTGATTCCATACTAAATGCTTCCATACCGCCGGCCATCATTGCTTCATTTTTAGCCAATACGTCATACTCTAACCATTCAACAACAGTTTTTAAGTAGTCGTTAGCAAGACTAATTTTTTCAGCAGCCCAAGCATCTAATTCGTGACCTTCTGGTAGTTCGCCCAACAGTTGGTGTAGTTTAATTGCGTTGGCAGCAGAGTGATAGCACTCCTCACGCAACATATGATGTTGATGGCTCTTGTGCATCTGATGTGCATCATCGCCAATAAATTCGTTTTCTTTTAAAAATTCTGCTGGTTTCATGCCTAAACTCCAATATATTGTATATTTAGCTATATGTAATAAACGTTAAATCATCATTGTCCATTGGATGACCGTTTACTCTTAAATTTTTAGCAGTAAGTTTACCAATATTGTTTAAACTTTCTACTCTAACTTCGTGTGCTCCGGGCTCAAGATTAACTACAATATTTTCTTCAATATAGACCTGATACGCTGGCCACGTCCAACTACGCTCGGTTACTAATTCACCATCAACAAAAACTCTATAAATGGGAGGGCCGTCGCTGGTAGTTCCGCAATAGACATCTACATTAAGACTAATCAGTGCCATTGTGCTTGCCCTCTAAATGAAACGCTTTTAGATTTTTATCAATTTGACCGGGACGAACATCCTTGGTTAAACTCATTGAATAACGCGGATCTTTGGCCTGCGATTTTGTAGCAATAACTCCTGATGCATCTTCTGTAATTGCACCGTTGAGTATTTCAATAGCACGAGCGGGGTTTTTAGGGTATAAGTCTATGGCTATTTGTTGCTTGGTATTATCATCAGCTTTGGGCCACATACTGCGTATTTCACTGGCACTGGTTACACCACTTGGTCCAGCTGGAAATTCTACAGTAGGCAAATAGGCCATATAGCCGTGTTTGCTCATTGGCTGTAGATTAGTGCCAATTGGTTGTAGATATGCTGGTGTGCCGTCTTTTTTATTGCCACCTGCTTGTGGCTGTTCATTACGATCTTTTTCACTGCGAACAAATATCAATACTGTAGTATTTGGATCATAATGTTGGGTTATTTCTTTAGCTTGGAATGGACTCTTGACCTGTACAAAATGGCCGTTGGGAATTCCAGCCAATGCGGCTAATTCTTTTTTAGCTTCAAATGGGAAAGGACGTTCGCTGGTGTCGTTAGTAGCAGCTACATAAATGTCTGCGCCGGGAAATGCTTTAACAGCAGAATTGTATAGGCTCATATGCCCGGTATGGAACGGATGAAATCCGCCAGGCATGATAACTAATTTTTTAAGTTCTTGTGCTTCAAAAAGTTCTGCTACAAACATAATAATATCCGTTTATAGCAGTATTTAGCTTTAAATGTTTTCCAGCAACCAAATGTAGAAAGGGTTAGACCAGGTTAAACTCCAGGTACCGTTCCACCCCAAGTTTACACAATTCTTAACCAGGTGCGTATTTTCACCATGAAATTGAACAGACTGATCAGTGTGATATTCACTTAATTTCCAAGGTAATGTTGGCCCAAGATCAATTTTATCAATTTCTATACTGACAATGTTGAGCAACATATCCTTTTCTATGCCTGTTCTATCTCTGGTTAAAACAGTATCTGTTGGCACTTTATTAAAAAGTCGAATTTTTAAAACAGCCAACTCGGTGTCGTACTCGGCATCAAACTCTACATATTCTATTTCGCCTGATGCTCCACTTACTGCGGCTGTTTGAATTTCTTGATCATTAAACAAAACGGAATACAGTGGTTTCCTATCCCAGTAGGTACCACTGATGCCTAATTTAACATGAACTTTTTCTAAATCTGCCATGCTGTATTATTGTTTAATTGCAGATGGTTGTCCAGCAACAGCCATGTCTACAGCGTCACGTAGTGCTGCTGGTATACCAGCTGGCATCGCGGCACCTTCGGCACTTTGAGCATTCTTGGCGCGATCAATAACATCAATCTTGCTAAGGTCACCTTGGAATTCAAAGTGTCCAATATGATTCAACAGGACTTTGCTGTGTACCCAGATCTCGCCGCCCATTTCTTGCCAACGACGGCAAAATAACCAGTCTTCACTTAGATAGTGACCACGTTCGTCGATCTTAACGTCAAAAATGCTATACATCATTGGTTCGTACTGTTTGCCCAATCCAACATCATCAACGTATTTTGTCTCTGGGAATTGTGCGATCATTTTTTCATATACTTGACGCTTGAACAACAAGAAACCTGTGCCTGTTGTGTCAACTGTAAAGATATCGCCTTGAATCTTAGTTTCTGGCTTTAGATTAATAACATAGTTGACTGGCAAGGCTTTCTTAGGATACAGGCCGCCGATAACTTCTTTATCACAGGCAATCATCTGTAAGATTGATTCTGGTTGGAAACGAATGTCTGCATCAATAAACATAAAATGTGTTGCTGCAGTATTAGTCATCATTTTTGCCATTAGGTTATTACGAGCACGAGTAACCAATGACTCATTAACCATGGTATCCAATGACCAATTAAGTCCGGCCTGTTGTGCTAATAGAACAAAACGCAAGAAGCTGGTCATTGTTGGTTCTGACACCATACCACCGTAACATGGAATGCCAATGTGTAGATGTACTTTACTAAAGTCAAATGCCTGACCTTGTGGTGCTGCTTGTGGCTGTTTAGCGGCCGCTGCTTGTTTGGCTGCTGCGGCTTTGATTAATGCTACAGCATCGGTTTGGCTGACTGGTTTGCCAGCATCTTTTTTTGTGCTCATTGATTACTCTCTTTGGTTAAATTGATTTTTAGGCTACGGTAATTTCTACAAGTGTGCCTGCACCTGCTAATTCTTGTACCACTGCTTCTAAACTGGTAATTATTTCTTCAGACAAGGCTGTACCAGCTTCATCCGTGTCTTTAATTAATTTGCTAATTTTAATTACTAATGTATCTTCTTGAAGTTTTGCCATCATGGGCTCCTTGAATATATGCTATTATTTATTCAGTGTCGTTGACTATGAGATGAATATTTGATATCAATTTTGGATCAATCAAATTAATGAAAGTAACCAATTTTGGATCGTTTGTATAAAAGAACACTCCCCACATACTGGCATAGGTTTTGGTTAACATATCTCGACTGGTTTTACTCAGTTTAATCTCATCGCCCAAATTATCCAAATAGGATAGTACTTGTTGTTTTATAGTTGAAGTATAACGACCGTCCCGGAATATTACTTTATATTTGTAGTCAATCGGTCCACGACGTATAATTACGCCCGACATTAATAGTCGTTCTGCTTCGGCATTTTTTGGACTATTAATTGATTCTATGCAGGCAGTATTTTCTAACATAGAAGCAATAGATTTTAACATAGCTTCGTCTTCGGCATAGAACTGTATGTGTGGTTCTTCGGTACGCATACGTATCTTGTCACCAAAATTAACTTTTATCTGTTGTACTGATCGCAACAACTCTAAGTTAACTTTGTCCAAATTGGTATTACGTTGATTCCACCAAGACCCTGCATAGTTGTAGGATTTATTAATTGCTATTCTTGACTCTAATGCTTCTTCCAGAGTCTTTTTATTTGATTCTAATAAACGTCCGCCTTCTGCGTAGATTACCAGGCGCCAGAGGTACTTCCCAAAATACTGCTTGGTAGTATTACAAAACTTTACAGTAGGGGATAGTTTATTCCAATACGATATATCCATCTTCGTCCACAGTTGCTTGATTTGTGTTAGTTACAGAGTTCAGCACTAACTTTTCATCGACATAATCGACTATGATCGTACTTCTTTCGGGTATACGTTCAAATAAAATTTTCTTACTCAATGGCACTTTAATCAGGTCATTGATCTTACGTGCCAATGGGCGAGCACCCATTTTTGCATCATATCCAACTTCAGCTAAATGATCAACTGCGGCTTCGGTTAGCCTAATGCGTATTAGTTTTTCACTTAGTAATTCGTTGACTTCGTTAATAAACTTAGCAACAATTTTCTTGATGCTGATAGAATCCAACTTGTTAAACTTGCAAATACCATCTAAACGATTACGGAACTCAGGTTTAAAAAAGTCTTTGACTGCTTTATCATCTTCGTCGGTTTTGTCAATACTGCCAAATCCAATGCTCTTTCTTTCGTTATCGGCAGCACCTAAGTTAGATGTCATGATAACAATACAGTTGCGACAGTCGGCTTTCTTACCATTACTACTGGTAACTACACCTTCGTCCATTAGACTTAATAGTACACTGGCGACATCGGGGTGAGCTTTTTCAATTTCGTCAAACAAAATAACCGAATTAGGATTTTTTTCAATATCTGAAATTAACAGACCACCACCTAAGTTACCATCGTCGTACCCAACGTACCCTGGGGGAGCACCAATCAACTTACTGGCTGAATGCTTTTCTTGGTACTCACTCATATCGTACCGTAACAGTTTCATCCCGAGGTTCTCAGACAACAGTTTCGCCAACTCGGTTTTACCTGTGCCTGTGGGTCCTAAAAATAAGTAACTACCAATGGGTTTGTTTAATGCTTTTAATCCAGCTCGACTAACATAGATTTTTTCTAATAGAGTATCTACTACTTGATCTTGGCCGTAGAGTTTAGTTTTAATATTGTTTTCTAACTGATCTAAATTTTTAGCAGACTCGGTGCCAATTTGATCTGCTGGAATTTTTGTAAACTTACTGATAATATCAACAATGTGACTCTTATACACAGTCCAATCTGTATCTTTAATTTTTAATCGAGCACAGGCAGAATCTAATAGGTCAATTGCTTTGTCTGGTAAACGTTTGTCTGTTTGATAACGCACCGATAAATCAACGGCAGCATCTATTGCCGAGTCATCAATTATTCCGCCATGGAATTCTTCAAAGTATCCACGTAGACCTTTAAGAATATCTTTAGCCACGGCTGGAGTTGGCTCTTCAACTGTCAAGCGGTAGAATCTGCGCATTAAAGCACGATCCTTTTCAAAGCTCTGTGTGTATTCTTCCCAGGTAGTTGACGCAATAACCTTAAGTTGACCTTTGCCCAGAGCTGGTTTAATCATATTACCAAAGTCTACTGAACTATTACTTGCTGACCCAGCACCACGCATTTGATGTGCTTCATCGATAAACAAAATACATTTGCCTTTGGCAATCAATGCGGCAATAACATCTTTAAGTTTTTCTTCAAAGTCACCGCGATACTTACTACCAGCTAATAATGTACCAATGTCTAAATTGTAAACAGTATACCCTTTTAGATATTCAGGCACTTCACCGTTGACAATGTTACGAGCAAGTCCTTCGGCAATGGCTGTTTTACCAACTCCTGGATCTCCGATTAATAGTACATTACTCTTATTACGTTTAGCCAATACCTGTGCTATTTCATCAATTTCAAACTCACGGCCAATCACTGGATCAATTTTTCCATTCTTAGCGTGAGCATTTAAATCAGTGCAGTATTCATTTAATACTTCGGTTGCTTTCATTCCAGCGGCAACACGACGTCCACGCGATCCGGAATAGTTTTTGTTATAAAAATCAATAAATGCCTGGCGATCCTCTACGCCATATTTTAACAAGAAGTAATTAGCATGGCTACTGTGTTCTGCTTGAATACTAACATACAGGTCGATAACCTGCATGTGTTGGCGTCCTGAAAATAGTACCTGTGTAAATGCACGGTTAAACACACGCTCTAACGCATGAGTTTTCTTTGGTTCTGAATTTTCTTTATCGCTGATTAGATATGTTTGACTAACCAAATGTTCATCGAGATCTCTAAGTAATCCGTCAACATCAACACCATAGGCGTTTAGCAAATCGCGGAACGGATCATAAGCAACTAAACTTCTCAGCAGATGTTCTAAGGTTACGTATTCGTGATTAAGTGATTTTGCTGAATCTGTAGCAGCTTTAATAACTACTTCTATCTCAGGATTAGGTTGGATCATTCGGTCTTCCAAGTTAGTGCCTCATAAAAATATTTATTGTGTATTCTTTATTTGTTTGATTAAATCTACTTGTGCTGAACTAAGGTTTTTAGGCACAGTAACATGTATTTTAACAAGTAAATTGCCTCTTTGCGAGCTATTTAATAGCCAAATACCATGTCCAGCGATTCGTAGCATGGTTCCGTGTTGTATACCTGCCGGAATAGATAGGCTAAACTTAGTGTCATCGATGCCAGCAACTTCAAGCTCTCCACCGGTAATGGCATCCAAGCAATCAACTTCGGCTGTGGTTATAATATCCAGGCCATCAATAAAATATCCAGGTGGCGGAGTTACTACAAAGTTTACATACAAATCACCACGTGCTAAACTTCCAAAGAAATTGTCACCTAATCCAGAATACTTAATTTGTGTTCCTGTAGTAACCCCACGTGGTATAGTTACTTCTACTGTTTCTCTGTGCCCGTTAGTAGTTTGTACACTAATTGTCTTTTTTTGTTCTTCAAATGTGCTGGCTAATGTAACTGGAATATCTATACGTAAATCTTTATTACGTCTGGGCTGTCTAACATGTCCAAATGGATCTCCACCCGGAAATCCTCCGCCAAAGTTAAAACCAAAGCCTCTGAGTAGATCTTCCATACCACCCGGCATGCCACTCATCTCTTGTCCGTTGACTGTAAATCTAAATCCAGGCCCCGGTCCTTGGCGTTGCATATCATATTGCTGGCGCCGACTGGAATCACTTAACACATCGTAGGCTGTTTGAATTTCTTGAAACCGTTGGGTATCACCACCCTTGTCTGGATGATGTTGGCTGGCAAGTCGTCTATAGGCTTTTTTGATTTCTTCGGGTGATGCGTTTTCGGCTACACCTAAAGTTGCGTAATGAGTCATGTTGCTATTATAAATGAGAAACCGGATAGAGTCAACATATCCGGCTTTATTAAAATGGTTTAAATTTAATTAACTTGTACAGATGCTGTAGCAGTTTGCATTTTACCCATAGTTTCGCTGTCACCAAATGATTGACCGGCTCCAGTGATAATAATGTTAAATGTTCCGCTCCATAATGGAAGCAGTTTTAAACTACCAGACTGATCACCACTGCCCAAATCAATTGGTAAACCAGCCATATTGTCAGCCAATATCTGTGTATCTAACGCACCAGTACTACTGTAGGTAATAGTAACCGTTTCGCCAAGGTTAATAGTCTGTGGTGAAACTGAAATTGAAATTGCCATATTATGCCTTTCCTGCTATCTTTTCTTGGCTACGACCATAGGCCGCTAAACCTAAAACAGCACCCATAGCAATGTGATACAAACCTGCACCTTGTAAGGTCAATGGTGCCCATTGACTTGTGACTGTTCCGTGAAACAATGCTTGTAATACTGACCAAAGAACTGGGAAAATAACAAAGTCGGTCATACATGTAACCATATAAATGACAGCCATCATCGGACGCCATTTGCTGTTGATGAAATCACCAAAACCTTTTGAAGTTTCAATTGTAGTTGCGCCGCCTTCTTGCATAGCACCGCCAGTTGATTGTAGCATCTGTGCCTGGCCTCCGGGCATGCCCATTCCTGGTTGTCCCATGCCACCACCCATTGTGCTACCGAAGCCACCTGTGCTTCCGCCAAATCCGCCAGAGCTGGTTCCTCCAAATCCGCCAGTACTTCCTCCAAATCCGCCAGTACTTCCGCCAAATCCGCCAGAGCTGGCTCCTCCAAATCCGCCGGTACTTCCGCCAAAGCCCCCGGAACTTGAAGTAGATGCACCGCCAAAGCCCGATGTAGACGCTCCTCCAAAGCCTGTTGCGGCTGGTGTAGTTGATGTGCTACCAAACGCTGATGCGGCTGGTGTAGTTGATGCCGGCAACGGAGCCGGCGCTGTTGTAAGAGATGCTGAACCTGCGTCAGCTGGATCGAGTTTTGGCACTACAATGCTCCTTTTTACTTTTATTATTTTTCTTTACTACTACTGTGCTGTAACTTGATTACCTTGAGTATTCATGTCAGCAGTATGAGCGGCAACCGCGGCTTTAAACTTAGCAACATCTGCTTCAGCTTCAGCTTGTGCAACAGCGGCAGCATCAGCTGCGGCCTGATGTAAATCACGTGCTAATACTAAAGCGGCTTGCAAATCTGCTTTAAGTTGATTGACTCGGTCATTGGCAGCAAGTGCATCGGTGCGAGCTTTGTCAAATGCACCACGCAAATCTTTAACAATTATGCCTTCGATCTTTTCAACTTCAGCAACAACTGTAGCTTCAGCATTTTGTAGTTTACTAATTAATGTATTAATAATTCCCATTTTACTTCTCCTTGATTAATATACAGCACCGATAATTGTTATCAGCCCGTTGATGCAAGTATTTAGTGTTTCTTTGAACTGCAAACGGCTCATGTCTTCTACAATAGATATTTGGCGTTGCATATCTTTTAAAGTTTCTGCTAACTCTTGGGGGCTCATCTGTCCTGATTGTGCAGCTTGTGTAGCCTGTGCTATATAGTTTGCAGCATTGGCAAAATCAGGATCTCCGCAATTGGCCAGATTAGCAAGTTGTTGGTTAATATCATCTAATGTCATTTTGGTCTATTCCCTAAAGTTTTTTGTATTAAGTCTGCACTATGCTCAATACCGTTGAACTTCAATTTACAAAACAGTGGACTAACAGGACCGGACATATATCTATCCTTTAGACCTTGTGCAATTTCATTTAATGCTATGGCAGCTTTGATTGCGTCACTATTATGTGGCAAGTATTCGCTATAGGCAACAAATAGTTCTGTTTCGTTTGCCATTGCTATAGCATTAGGTTGACTCATAAGAGGGTTAGAACAACCCATTGCAAAATGGCGAGCATCAACACGAATTTGTGCCATCAATTGGTATTCATTACTGTCAAATTTTGTCATTAATACAGCATCAGACACAGCACAGCCACTTAATAAAACAACCAACGACAATATTAATCGTTTCATTTGAGTCCTTCCCAGATCTTTTGTTGACTGTTATACCATTGTTGCCAGCCTTCATACTTTTCTTTTAGTATGTAATACTCTGTATAGTTGTCATTGGCATTGCTGATCAAATCAGACAAATTTCTTTTGTTTGCATCAAGCGGTTTTAAATCTGGAACAGGTTGTTGCAGATCAGCAGGCGCTGTAGGCCACTTTGGTAAAACAGGTGCAGGGCCGCTTGCGGCACAAGCAGATAGCAGGAACGCGGAAATAACAATTAATTTTTTCATTTCTTATCCCCTGTTAATATTTTACTACCAGAGTTTTTAACAGCACGATTATAGTCTTCCCAAGCATCGTCGTTAATACGTCGGCAGTCGGCATCAATCTTAGAAGCATCTTTTTCAATAATTACGTGAACACCGTAACTACGACCTTTGACTAAATTCTTTTGATTGTCTAATACTGTTTGTAATTGTAGATTGGCATCCTTAGTAGCTTGTTCTGCTAATTCAACTTTATGATTGGCTTCTACTAATGCTTGTTGTTGAATTGCTAACACTCCTGCACTACCATAAAAGAATACACCTATTACAAAAACAATAAAAGCAACAGGTCGGCCAATGTTTGTGTATAGTTTAAATTGTGGGAAATGGCCTAATACCCCTAACAAGAAGTAACATCCAAACCCGCCACCAGCAACAAAGGGCCAGACCCAAGTTGGTATGCTTCCCATGAAGTGGTTAACTATAAATGTAAACATTATGACTGTAGGACCTGCATAGCATGATTAAAACGAGCTGTACGATCATCTAATCCTAATGTGCCACCGTTGATAACTTTAGTAGCATGTAAAACATCACCAGCATCGCTAATAGCATTTAGACCGTGGTGCCTCCAGAAAAAACAAGCAGACTCAACAGCACCGTCGGGTGTTTCACAGTATGCTACTGCCTCGTCTAAGTCCTTGCCAATTTCTCGAGCAAAGTTTTCATAATTTGTTCGGCCTGTAAGTTGCACTAACCCACGACCGTGGAATTTCCAACCGTCGCCTGACGCTTCATCACCATTGCCCATGCGATTGCAATAAGCGCGATTAGCAATAGCTTCTTGATTGTGAGCGTACTGCTGTGCAACGTCTGGTGGAAAACGACTTGGCCAAATGCTTGATAAAGCATGAGCCTGATAGTTTAAGTTTTCTTTAAGTGCTGTAAAATTACCAGATTCATGACCACATTGTGCCATGAACATAGCAACACGGGGAACCGAAGTAATTTCATAACGTGGTAATACATCGCTCAATGCTTGAAACCATTCTTGAGCATGTGGATTTTCTCCCAACATTTGATGAACCTGATCTACTGTAAAATTAAATTCGAATGACATATTGTCTCCTTAATATTTGATACTAATATTTACCGTTTTAGAACGTAAATTTTGTTACAGTCAGCTTACGATCTATTAAAAAATCTTGCCAGCGGGCAAGTTGTTCCGGGCTTAATTGTGCGTAGGCTTTACGATGCAGACTGGCAGTTAACACCTTGGGTTCTGTTACGATTAGGTTAAATCTGTAGTCAAAGTCGGGTGCTTCGTAGTCGGCAATGTTTAGTGCTATAAACGGAGGAATCGATATAGTATCATATAATACATCAAATGATCCATACTTAGATTTTACATATCCTGAATATAAAACAAATTCTGTTATTAAATTTGGGTAACGTACATTTGTTTGAAAAAACTCAACAAAATCATCATGCTCGCTGATCATATTTTGTACAGTTTCAGTATGAAAAAAGAAAGGAACACCAGCAGGGCCAATTACATGTGGTAGTTCATTGAGTCGGTACAAATTTTCAATGTAGTGTCTTGTGTGATCTTCAATGCCAATTTTGTTTAATCTTCCAAATCCAACTCGAGGGCGTCCCTGACTGTCAACAATATCCAGCATAGCGAACGGTCTCACAAACCAAGTTTTAGTATCTAATACAACCGACCATTTGCACTCGGCTTGGGAGGCTGCTAACAATTTACATAGTTGTTGACTTTCCCATCCATTGATTCTGGATTCAAAGGTTCTAACAGATATACGAACTCGGTCTTGGTATTGTTTCCACCAGGCGGTATCAATAAGGTCAACAACATCAGCAGAATCATTAACTACTACTATAATAGAGTTTAGTTCGCCGGCTGGTATATACTCAGCTATGGACTGTGCTTGAATCTGCAGGAGAGGTATTTCGTCTCGAAAGACAACAGTAATTAGATCAATCATTAATTTTTAGATAATACGAGCAAGTCTGCGTAGAGACTCGGTATAATCGTTTTTAGGAGCTTTGGTATCAATTTTAACACCAGCAGCTGCTTTCATAGCGTCAATGTCATCTTTGCCAAAGCGGCGATCATATTCTTTACCAGTAACTGGAATTAATTTTTTCAGCGAATCGCTGGTTAAGTCATGGTCTTTTGCGTCGTGATAATAGCGTACACGCCAGTCACTTAATTTTTGTCCAGTTAAGTTCATGATGTCTTCCATCATGACTATGATGTTGTCAACAACTTCAGGTTTGCGTTCGCACTCAACAAAAACAATGTAATCACCGTCATCCATTTCGCCGGAACTAACATCGGCGTCGATAACCCACTCGTAGCCTTTTTCAATAAAGTTTACCAAATCGTTACCAGGCTCTTTACCTTTAACTTTGAAGCTGATAACTACTACGTCCTCGTCGCGGCCAAGTTTGCTTTTAAACTCGTCAATGTGTAGCTCTGTGTGTACTAAGCGTTTTAAATCGTTTTTTTCTAAGCCTTCGTTTAACATATTACATTCCTTGACCGGGTTGTGGAGCAGCGCCTGCGTTAGGTGCAGGTGCTTGTTGCTCGGGTGCTTGATTGCCCTGTTGATACATCTTATCATCCAGACCTTGTTCGTAGCTTTGTTCAATATCTTCGGAGTTTAAGTTTTCGTTTTCTAACTCTAAGCTACCTTGGTGGATATCCTGCATTAATTTTTTAGGTACTGTAACTGTAACCAACCAAATTGGTGCTTTAGCCATTTTTGGCATTTTTGTACCTGGTACAAAATCGTTGGGTGTTTTTAACTTCATTGGGTATTCTAAAGCGTCGCGTTTGTATTTGATAACACAGCCATAGTCTGCTAAACGCTTTGCGCCGCGTGTGTCGGGCTTGGTCTTAAATGGCCACATAAAAGTACAGGTTACAAAATACTTTTCGTATACAGGGCCTTCAACTAATTCACCTTGTTTCCAGTGATCAAACGCATAGATATCAAGTTCGTCGATAATACGTTCAAAGTCTAATAGTGTATTAATGCTACTGTCTGTCATGAAAATATTCTTGGTATTTTCAATAACATCTTTAATAGTTTTACAGGATTTAGATAATTCGGTCATAGTTGTATTCGCTTATACTTTATTTATCGCTGGTACGTTTGTAGCAATCGTTAAATAATACTATGACTACACAAGAAGATTTTGCTCAAACGCAACTTAACATATTTTACGGACCTAACTATCAAACACGCGATATTACGCTCGATGACTATGAATATTCGGGCTATACTCTGGGTGAAAAAATACTAATAGCAGAACGTGTGGTACACGTGGGCTGTGCTAATAATCCCTTTAAAGGAATGATAGCAAATTTAGTTGGGGTAGATCCTGTTAATTCAGCTGCCGATCAAGTAATGACAATGGAGCAGTTTGCCTATTCGTTTAAATCTCAAAAGTTTGATGTAGCTTTTTGCTTGGGTAGTATTAACTACGGTACTGATGCAGATATACAACGTCAAATTGCTACTGTAATTGATGTACTTAAAAAACGCGACTCAAGAATCTACTGGCGTTGTTTTGCTGGCGGAACTGATCAAGCAGGAAATCCCTATTATCCTTGGACATTTGACAAGCACGTAGAGTTTGCAGAATTGTTTAATTTTTCAGTTGTTGAAATGTACCCGGACGCAAATAACTCAATTTATGCTGAGTGGTTGACTAATAATCGCAGCCCAGTTTAATACTTAGCCAGTTTGGGTTCATATTTAAACCCTGTTAAATGATACTGTATCGTAGGCCGTAAATATTTGCGTGGACCGGTATATTCCAGTTCGCAAATAAAAATGGAATATGGCAAGTCCGCATTTTTTGAATCCAAGGAGGATCACTTGTCCAAGCGTCGTAATCGATCAGTAGAAACATCACAGTTTTACAATCAACCAACTCACTATCAAAAACAAAGAAAAAAACCAACACCTGACTTAAGATTAGTAACCGCTGATGAACCCCAGCACAGTCAGAGACGAAAAGTAGAATTAATACCCAAAAGTCTAAACCAAGAAACTTACATAGACTTGCTTACCGACCCAAGTAAACTTATTATATTTGCTACCGGACCTGCTGGCACGGGTAAAACCATGCTGGCTGTAATGGCAGCTATTAGAGCTTATCAAGAAGGAGTAATACAAAAAATAATAATAACACGTCCAGCTGTAGGAGTGGACGACGAAGAACATGGCTTCTTACCAGGTGACCTGAATGCAAAAATGGCTCCATGGACAAGACCTATCATGGATGTATTTGCTGACTACTATCGGCAAAGCGAAATCACTCGTATGTTAGATGAATCAACAATTGAGATATCTCCCCTGGCATACATGCGTGGACGGACATTTAAAAACTCGTGGATTATTGCAGATGAAATGCAAAACGCGACTCCCAATCAGATGAAAATGCTGCTCACACGTTTAGGTGATAATAGTAAGATGGTAGTAACCGGCGATACACAACAAGCAGACCGCAAGGAAAATAATAACGGACTACTGGACTTTAAACGTCTTGTTGCTCAATATGACAACTGTAAATTTGTAGACGGAATCGAGTTTGCGGGGCGCGATATACATCGTCATGCTGCTGTTGTGGAAATACTAAAAATTTATGGGGAGGTCTAAAATATAAATTGACAGGGAACTACTCTATAAATATTTGAATGTTTTCATATTCCGATATAAGAGTAGTTCATCTTGAAATAAGTAGCCGATGCAACGCAGCCTGTCCTGAGTGTCCACGCAATCTTCGCGGGGTTGACATTGAAGACCTGGGCGATTTCGTAGTGCATGACATGACCTTGGCTGAAGCCAAAAAAATCTTTCCCGTTGAATTTCTAAAACAACTACGCAGACTATACATTAATGGTAATTATGGCGACTTTGTTACTTGTCGTGATGCTTTACCTATTGTTCAATATTTTGCTGAATCTAACCCACAATTAAACATAGATATTAGTACAAACGGATCAGGGCAACCCAAGATATGGGAAGCACTGGGACAGATTCCACGTGTCAGTGTAGGGTTTAGAATTGACGGTCTCGAGGATACGCACCATCTATACAGACAATACACCGACTTTAATTTAATAATGAGCAATGCTCAAAAATTTATCAATGCTGGTGGACGAGCTATGTGGGTCATGATCGAATTTGATTTTAATGAACATCAAAGAGCCGAAGCCAAACAACGCAGTCAAGACATGGGATTTGCCAGTTTTAATCTTGTAAATCACGGTAGGAATAATACCGCAGTTTATGATAGAGACGGCAACTATCAACACAGCATTGGTGAGCCAACACACGAATTAAATTTTACAAAGTTATTAGATTATCGAAAAATAATGACAGATCGTCTAAAACAAAATTTAGACAATCACGTGGATATGCTTTATAAAGATACGCCTGCAAAAGAAATTAAATGTCAGATACTGCAAGGACGAGAAATATATGTACAAAGCAATGGAGAAGTTTATCCTTGTTGTTGGATTGGATTTTCTCCACGCACCAACGTAATACGTCCTGGAACGGATCACACTCGTGCGGTATTAAAAGAAAATAATGCTTTAGAAATTGGTATTGAAAAATCGATTAACTGGTTCAATGAATTAGAAAAAACCTGGTCAATTGATTCTGTAGCCAATGGGCGCCATTACACTTGTAATGAAACCTGTGGTAGTTAACCCACTATACGTTCGTAAACTTCTTTCCAGTTTTTAACAAGTGGAATATTGGGATCAACAAAATCCATATTGTGTCCGTGTTCCATTAACAGGCTCTTAAGTCCCAGGCTATGTCCAACTTGGGCATTGGTAATTTTATCTTCGATCCAGTAATAACCACTGTTGCGATAAGGTTCTAATGCTAAATCTTTGTCAGCACCAGTGTCTAAAAATACAAACTTTTCAAATGCTGTTTTGCCAAACAGTTTACGCAAATTCATTCTACGCAACTCTTGACTATTTTCATCTCGACTTAGACTTGTAATACAGTGAAATACATAACCATGTTCTTCATGTAGACGTTTTACATAAAACATACTGTCACGTAATGCTGGCAGGAATCCAATATGTGCCGACTCGTTGAACAGTTTTATTAATCGTTTACCTTGTTCACGATCAATGCCGTACCGCTTGCCAATATCATATTTTAAATTGCCGCCTTCTATTTTGTTGAAACCGTGTTGCTGTAGGTAAACGTCAAACGCATATTCCCAATCTAACAACACACCATCTGCATCAACTAATATAATCTTATTTTTCATTAACTACCTTTACATAATTTAAAACTGTAAACTTTGCTCGGCTAAAACGTTCATCAGCCTTGTGCGCCTTTACTCTTGCTTTAATACGAGCACCATCATCGATACGTGTTTTGGACCACGTATTAATCAAATTACCTGCACCATCGTGCCCAATAAGTACAAAACTATCATAGCTCTGCAAATAAGTGGCACTAATTGAATGCCAGGTTAATTCGATTGCTTTCGAAACTTTACCAAGATATGTGCTACCTATACTTAAAGAAATTACTTGTTCGCGTTCAGAATCTGCACGAACGTGATCGTCAAATAATTTTGGAGACCAAGCCACTAATCCAAATTTACTGCTACTTACTGTTTCGCTTTGGAGTATAGAGTTGACGTCTGCTAAAAAGTCGCTATTCTTAACCCCAACCAGATTGTTCATCATAACACGCTGATTAAGGCTACTACGAATTGATTCGGCTTCGGCACGTAGGTCAGTGGGCACTGACTTATTTTCAGCGAAAAAATCGTAGATCAATTGCTTATTTTCTTTTTGATTTTCTTCAAGGAACTGCACGGAATGGCGCAAGATCTTATTTTGATTTTGACGATAGGCTAAAATTGCTGCTACTACAGCGTCTATTGTATTGACTGTAAATTTTTGATTAGCTACCATTTTAACTCCGTTTTTTTACTCTATGCTATATTATAGCACAAAACGGATTTATTGGTCAACCGCGGTTTTTGCTTGTAACTGTTTGATGTAGTGCTTGTAAATAGGAGGTTTGACTGGTTAATTTGCGTTCTAACTCGTTAACACGTTGATTTAATCTTGATAGTTCATTCTCAAGGCGAGTAATTGTAGCATTGGCTTCTTTAATAACCTTTTCGTGACTAAGCAAGTTTGGGCGAGGTGGAGCATTTGGATCCACTGGACGCTTTTTGGGAGGTTGCATTGATTTAAAGAACGGATTCATATGTAATATTTATCGCTGGGTACTGATGGAGTTTTAACAACCAATGTATAGGTATCTTCTATATAATAGCATTCACAAGTGTCGCCGGGTTCCATGATAAAACCTTCACCGGCTGTAAATATTTCGCCATTTACTTTGACCTTGCCCGATGTTATTAAATTAATTTCTGTGGCTTTTTGATGATAGTGTTTTGGACTGTGTTCACCGGCTACATTAAAACCGTGAGCTACTTCAAATAGATCGGTTCTAAACACAGCCTTTTCCCATTGCCCTACAAACCAACCTCTGTCACCGTGATCTGTTTGTTTAAATCTTTTCATGCCAATATTCCTTAAATTCTGGTACTACTGATAATACGCTTTCGTTTCTAATTATGTCTAATTGATTGGTTTCTGCAATAGTTGCCTGCCAACTGCTGACCGGCGAGTCGTACATATAATTTATCACAGCATCTATCTTATCTTTAAGAATTGAGTAGTTGCGGTTGGATAATAATCTATCCCTGGCCAAATCTTTTAATTCTGTTGGAAGATTAGTAATATTTTGTGCAACAGGTTCGTGTGCTACTGTAAAATCAGTGCCTGCAAAATTTGTTGTATGATCAACTGCAAAATCAATTAACTCCGATAAGTGTAATACATTGTAAACTGTTATTACAATATTGTATTTTAATCTTGCTAATGGAAGTATAGTATTGATATTGTTTTGTGTAGTAGTCCAACTACTTCCAGAACGTATATATTCCAACAGCGGCCCAACGGCATCTAAACTTACAATAAACAATACATTTGTAAATCTTTTTAAATAATCTTCTAACCTACGTTGCCCAAATCCAAGTTTACTAAGATTAGTAGTATAGGTTATTTTTATATTGTGTAGGCCCAATTGGTCTAATTGATCAAGCATAGACCAGTGTTCGACTTGATAAAGTGATTCTCCACCGGCAAAGTACACTTCTTTCAATTGAGTCAAATCGCCATAACGATTAATAATAGTTGACCAATTGTCTGTATTGTGTGCTTTGATTACATAATCTTTGCGATTAGATCCGCGATACGATTCCTCAGCCCAGGTATGACTATAATCTGGGCCGCACATACGGCATTTATAATTACATACGTTGCTGAACCTTGAATCCCAATACTGTATTTTAAAGTTGTCCAAAGTTCCGTCTTGTTGGGTGTTATCGAGTAAGGCTTCGAGATTAACATCAATGATGTCGTTATTCTTATGTTGCCTAAAACTGGTTAGACCATGGGATTCTTCTCGATAACATTGACTACACGCAGGATTTTGACGTCCTGCTAACATGTCTTGACGCAGTTGTTTCATAGCGTCGGTGTTGACAATTTGGTCTGCAGAATTAAAGTCCTGAATATTTCCAAAATCTGCCGAACGGCTATTGGCAGAACAACAGGGCATAATTTTGCCGTTGGGCTCGTGAAAAAAATGAGTCCAGGGTAATACACAAAAGGTATTACTGGGCAACGGGCTCTGCACTTGCTTCTGGTTCTTTCTCGGCGTCTAATTCTGCCTGCATCTCGTCGAGCATTTTATTAAAATATTCAGGATCCAACTGGGTCATTACAGTTGTGATATATTGATGATATCCTGTAAAGAAATGCTTAAACAATCCGTCAAAATCTTTATTATCGCCCCAGGCATTTTTGGTAACAGTTTTATTACTAAGGTCCATAATGACTTTAGCATGAACGCTGTCTTTTTTAAGACCACGGGTGATTTCTACTCGCTCGTCCCAACGAACATTATTGGGATTATCCATCCAGCCTTTGACCGTAGTGTTTACACCAGCACGTGGTTTCATATAATAAAACGCTACAAGATTGATATTTTTATTGTTCAATTTGGGTTAACTCCACTAAAGTTGCTGAAAGATTAATTTCAGGATCTGCTACTTGACTATGACTTACCATGCCTTTACGAATAGCTTTAATTGCTTCATCTTGTCCTTCTTGTGTTTTTGACCATAACTCTAAGTTATCGTACATCCAGCGGAACATTTCATTGATTTCTTCTACGCCTGCTTGAGCACAGATCACAGTTCTTGCTTCACGAATCTTTTTCTGTTTAAGTAAATCGACTGCTTCTAATTTCCAGTCTTGAACCGCACGATCATTTGATCCAGGTTTACCTAATACGTTATTTTTGCTGTTTGGTTGCAGAAGATTCAAGCACTTGCGTAAGTCTGGATAGGTAGCTTTAACATACGAATCTAAGGTATCTAAATCAAACTGCACACCCTCAGTTACCAAGATAGTTGCTACACGAGCAGTAAATTCTGTAGTGTCGGGTTTTTCGATATGGAAACCCTGGCAACGACTGTGTAGTGCCGGCATAATCTTGTGTGGCATATTGCAAGTAAAGATAAAACGTGCCTGGCTGGCATAGGTTTCTAATAGCCCACGCATAATGCCCTGTGCGTTGTGAGACAAGTAATCCGCTTCGTCTAACAGCACAACTTTAAAATCACCAAATGGCATAGTTTGTACAAAGCCTTCGACTTTGGTTTTAATAAAATCTACACCGTTGTCGCGACTTGCGTTAATCTGTAGTACATCGTAGTCTTGAATGCCCAACTCATTAATCAATACTTTAGCCAAGGTTGTTTTACCTGTACCCGGGCCACCACTTAACATCAAATGCGGAATTGATTTTGTTTTAACCCATTCTTCTACCTGTTGTTTTTGATTTTCATCCGTGAATACATATTCGCCAACAGTCTTGGGACGATATTTTTCTGTCCATAGTTCTATCATTCGGGTTTGCCTCCAGTGCAACTACCGCCATCAAACCACGTATTCAACGCTTCTTGACGATAGCGTTCTAATTCTACCTTATCTTGCCACTCTTTCATTTCTTGATCATTGCGGGCATGGCTACCATCGCAATAAGGTTGATGTAGACTTTTGCCACATCCACAGCGAGCACGACCATCGTCGGCAGCTGCTAATCTATCTTCTGTTGTAAAGGTTGTCATTCTTTTACCTGATTAATAATTGCATGTGCTATTGTATTAGCTTTGTCGTCTTGAATCGAGTACTCATGTAACCGATCTGCTACTAAACGGATTTCTTGACTCAATGATCCGTTTCCAATTTCTTCCTCAACCAACCGAGCAATATCGTGTAATTGTATAACTGCATCGACTAACTTGAGGTTTCTCATACAAGCTCTTCAAGCACACCCAATACTTCGCTTAGGCCAAACAAAAGTGCTGCAACGCCAAGAGCATCCACTCCGGCTAATATTACAGCACCGCAGGCTATTAAACGGAATGCGCTTTTTACAGCACTGATCTGGAAGTGGTGATCATTTTTAAGTTGATTAATATCTTTCATTTTGATTTTCCTTTAAAAAATTTAATTAAATTGTAAAAACGTGATTTGTAACCATCTGCTAAGATATTATCTAACATACTTGGTACGTGAGGGCAACGGCCCTGGCGCCAGGTACAGGAGTCTGTGATTACCTGGCGGCAAATACTGCATTTAGGTGGTTTGGTTATTCGTGCTACTGCTTGAGTAGCTGAACCAGTCTGTCTTGTTCCCATTTATCTTCCCCGGCAAATGTTGGTAACTTTGTATATTCATCATCTAACCAACATTTTAACATATAAAGTTCTTGTTTGCAACAGGAACTGGTAAAACCGTCGTTGTAAGGGCTATGTATTTCGCCCAAACTTCGACGTATGGCAGAGTATGCCTCATTGAGGTCAGGTTTACGAAATCCCATATTAACTTGGGATCATATGTGGGATATAAGGAACGTTACGAGGACCGTGACGTTGTTCAAAAATCATTTTTGCTTCTTGTGCATCCTTGGCGTAGACACGATCCTTTTGTGGACCGGTAGGTGTACGCACTTCGGTTTCGTACATAGGCATTATAGGCTCTTGGCTTGTGCGTCTATTGCTGTTGAAAGGTTGTCGTCTGATAATGGCTCATCAGAAACAAAGATAATATTGCCTGGGTCAACTCTGCGAATTGTAATTTCTTCGCCATTGATTTCTACTTTAGCACCGCGTGTCCATCGACCGTGCTCAACTAAAATCCATTGCCCTTCTTGAACATCTTTTTGATCTGGGCCTGTTTTATACACCTGTGCCCATCGTGGGCGAATACCAGAACTCTTTAAATCATCGCTTAACAGTACAATACCGCTACTGAGTGTGCGGCCTGAAAAGTTCATGTCACGTACAATAACGTGATCCTTTAATGCTTTAATACCTGTGATTTGTGTATATTCGTATGATGCCATTCTTTCCTCTTAGATACGTTGTGGACCTTTTGGTTTGTACTTGTTTGGATCAAGTACTTCTTGATTTACAGTAACTTGTTTGGCAATGCTGTCTGCTAAACTACCACGCATTTGTGGCTCCAGTGGTTCTGTAGCTTCTAATACTGCCTGTTGTTCTGGATCGTCAAATGCCTGTCCGCTTGGATCAACCTGCGGAACTTCTACTTTAGGCACGTTAGGAGTAACAGTAGCCCCAGCACGACGTTGTGCTTGTTGTGCAGCATGAGCTCGTTGTTTATGAGCTTGAGCGGTGTTAATTTGATACTGCTCGTCCATTGATTGGTTACGAGTTTTTAAAACCTGTCCACCCTGCCCCAGCAAATCACCACGTGCATTAACTCTCATATTGCCTACAGCAATAGTTTCTTCATTAACCAAACGCAGACTATCAATATCTACTGGTTTTCCTTGTGCTGATCTGTATACTCTTCCCATTTTATTACTCCTGTTATTCTAATATTTATAGGACAAAATTGCCTATTTTAAAAATTCTTTAATGTCTAAATCGTAATACATTGAATTGACACGATGTACTCCTAACAAGTATAAAACATAACTTGCTACACTACTGCCTCGTCCCAGGCCCCATAATACTGAATTTTTACGCATAGTATCAACAAAATATTTTAGGTAACGCAATAAGTTGAATAAATCACGTTCTTGGTAAAGTATTAATTCTTCGCCCACACGTTGTAATTCTGCATCAGTTTGGCATAAACTTAAAACATGTTTGGCTATGTCTAATGTTTGATATTCTTCTGGCATATACCAACGACTCTGTTGTGCATGGTCAAACAACTCTACAGGAACATCATCCTTGTAGTCAACTGGTACATAGCGTCGTAGTATTGGTAAGTCACTATAGGTTTGTTCTCTGCTTTGATTATAAACTCCTGGGTCTTCAACCATAAAGCGGCTGATATCCAACTCGGGATTTTGATACAACAGGTCGCAGAGTTCAGCCTCTGTTGTATAGGCTTGTCCAAACTTGTTATAGTTCATGAAATGTCAATAATACCTTTGTAACCATTTTTGCCATCGCCACCCTTTTCGCCTTTTTTCATTAGCTCGTCCATGGTCTTTTGATTACGACGTTGAATTTCTTCTTGGTAGTCGCCCATAAGCATTTGTAATTGTGGTATAACCGATTGAGGGCCAAACCGATAGCATTGAGTTAGCCGTTTGGATAACTCACTAAATTTTGTTTGTAATTCTTCGTCTTTTAAATTACTTAAATCTGTGCCTAATGGATGCATAAAAGAAAACTCCCAACTTTACATAGTATATACTATTTTTTGTTGGGAGTCAAGATTTAATTTTGGTTTAATTACCAACTTGTTACGTTTAGAGCGACCCGTTTCCAAGTATTGGTTGCTGTACAAACATAGAAGTATGTTTGGTCCCAGGCAATTTGACCAGCGGTACCTTTGGCACCAGATGTTGCTGGAACATAACTACTTGTGCCGCCACTGGTAGCTGTAGCACTTAATAACACGTTACCAAACATATGAGTACTTTGGTCGTTTTCGATGCCTACTGCTTGATAAACGGTATGTTGTAGAGCCACGTCACCGTCTTTACCAGTGAAGAAAGCAATATTACCACCCAAACCATAGGTTACGTTAGAACCAGTAGCATAGAAATCGATACTTGATAACTGTTGGAATACGTTGCCTGCACCGTTGCCTGTGAAAGTAACAGCATTAACATAACCCAAATAGTCATTGCTGTTAACAGGCGCAATGGTAGCTGTGGCTAAATTGCCGCGAGCACTGGTAATTGTATATCCAGCTAATGTGCCGGTATCCAATTGGTTGTTACGTAAGTTTGCAAGAGTCAAGTTACCAACAGATGTTGATACCACGGATCCGTAAATGCTTACTCTATTTTGTCCAGAATCTGATGCAAGTGCCACTGGCAAGTTGGTATCATATCCGACAAAGAATGTACTGCTTATATTATCATTAAAATAAAAATTTGGATCACGGAAAGTAGCAGAGTTGCGGTTTACATCGTTAATAACAATATTTTGTCCACCGTCGATTGTGCTAAAAGACAAGAAGAAATCACCTGTGGTATCAAAAGTAATCACCCCAGATGATGGAATTGCACCAGCAACGTCAGCCAGTCCAACAGTAACACCCGGAGCGGTAGTATTTACAGTGACAGTATGGCTAACATTAGATATGTGTACCCACAATAAAATTTCGCCGAATACACCAGTAGTCGGCCAGTTTGCAAATGTTAAACTAATTGGTGCACCAGTTGTAACTTTTTGTACATTACCAGTAGAAAAATCTAATGTAACAGCACCAGTTAAAGTACCTTGGTTGTTAATATTGTAGCCAGCGCCATTTAAGTTAACGGCAGCAATGCTGGCACCGCCCATGTTATTGTTTAATGATTGACCAGTCAAGGCAGACTTTAAAAGTACTTTAGACTGTAAATCGGTAAGTTCTGTAGCTGCTATACTAAAGTTAGTAGCTGTGTTGGTAAAATTATCTCTAAAACCTTGAGAATCATTATCTTGACCAGCAACAGGATATGTGCCGTCAATGTTAAAAGGGTTAATGTTTGATGCCATTATTTAAATACTCCAGTATTATCTTATTATTTAGCTTACATTTCGCTGGTGTTACACCAATATTTATTGTAAAACTTGGGTTTTAGGAAATTTTAAGTAAGTGTCGCCAACTTCAGGTTTGCCGTATTGATCTCGGTTGGTGAGGAATACAGTTGCATGGTTATCAAATACCGTTGGTTTTGCTGTATTGGTATGCAATACCAAACTATATGCCGGCACAGTTTGCCCAGGTTGCACCACAGGATTATAATACAATATGCTGGATGCGTGTGTTTTACCTAAATTAACCTGGATTTGACTACTTATAGTTACCGGTGTTACAAATGTCAGCGTTACTATGTTAGTTGTTGGATCAATGTTAATTCTCCAGATTCCGCCTCGTTCGTTAGGTACAGATGGGTTGGCTAAGTTTTCTAAGTACCCCGGAATCACTGAAGAATTTGGTAATGTCCATCCGTCGTTAGCGCCGGCATTGAAGAAATTTTCTTGTTGATAAAAAATTAATGTTTGTCCGTCGGTAATATTTAATACTCCGTCAAATCCGCCCACTGCCTGTATTGAATCTAAGGTTTGATTGTTTACACGATTAAACGGTAATATAGAAATAGCATAGTCTACCACGTGACTAACAGCACCAACTCTATAGATTCGATCAAATGTAGTTTCTGTACTGACTTTAAATTTACCTCGATTAATATCAAAGTGAGAACTATAGGTATTATCAAGGTCATATCTATCGGCTACAAAGTCAATATTGTTAAATTCAATGCCATTGGCTTTCAAGCGATATGCGATCAATGAGCTGGCCCCTGGTACTGTGTAGGCTAAAACAATAGCTCGAGTGAAGCCTAATACTTTTTTGTCAGTTTGCGGGCTGGACATCCAGTCTGGTAATGCGCCTTGGTTAGCATAGCCTAAATGACTGCTAATTGCCGACTGCATATTTTGGAAACTGTTTGGATAAACATTAGCAGAAAATCCAGTTGACGAGCCATTGGTATAATTAATACCGTAATTGACCTTACTTATATTTGCTGGACTATTGCCTTTATAAGTTTCGTTATCTAACAAAGGAATGTATACCACTTCATACTTGACATTAAAGTTGGCATCAACTGCTCTTGCAGTTCTGACATCGCCGAACTCTATACGTTTATTAAAATGGTTGGTTCCCATTGCCGCCGCATAGTCCGCTAACATACTTGGTTCTATGCCTGGTAAGAATAAACTACGAATATCTCGGGCACGGCCAAACCAAGGATCATCAGAGCGATAAATTAAATTGTCTGGGAATATGTCTTTATTATTAACAATGTCCAGGAATGTCTGGCGTTGATCAAGCGTTGGCAATGCTTTTAAGTATAAGTTTTCGTATGGTTTTAAGTTATAATTCTTTAATTGAATAGTAAATGTTTTTGTGCTTGATACAGATTTGTCTGACGCTTCGGCTAATACTGTAAATTTATAAGTATCATCAAAGGTAGACTTGTTACCATCGATAGTAGTTGTTCCAGCATCTAAACTAAAATATTCAAAACTTGCTCGACCTGAAATTAATCCTGACGGTAACAGTTTTAATCCCTGTGGTAATTTACTGACTATGCTACTATCTCTAATACCATAATCTTTTTTGTTTTGATTACTTGGTGGAGCCAGTGTATAAATTAAGTCTTTGCCTGTTTCGCTAACTGCTGAAATGGACAGTTCACTAACAGCACCGTTGTCAATAGTGCCAAGGTCGCTGGGGGTTGTCCATGTAATTGTATTGTTTATGTCACCTATAACAGTTAGATAATAAATCTGTGGAAGGCTAACATATAAAGGTCTATCGGTTTTGTATACTTGTACGATAAAACTGTAGGTAATTGACGATTCTGTCTGTAGTGGCAAATGACCAGAGAACCAACCAGTATTTGAATCAAGTGTTAACCCTGCTGGTAAAGATAATGCTTCTTGGTCAAATGCTGTAGAATCAAAGCCAGTACCGGGTGTTGTTCCGCCTGCGTTAATAGCCAATCCGCCACCAGAAAATACCCAATGGCCACCGGTTAAGGTTTGATTATCAATACCGTTTTCGTCAAATGGGCTTGTACCAGGATTAGTTAATTGGAATGATACACTATCTCCGTTGGGGTCAATGGCTTTAAATTGAAATGCAAAATTACTGCCACAACGTAAAGTAGGTAAACTACCCGGAGGTGTTGTTACAATAGGCAAATATATATTATCGTGGTCAATGGTAAGACTGTCATCGACTGTATCTATGTTATCATCGGCAGTCCAAGTTCCCTTGGCTGTAACTTTTAATTTGTAATTTAAAGAATCGGTATTAGCGCCATCATTTACAGAAATTGTAAACGAATAATTTTGAGTTCTGTACAATGGAGCATTGTCGTAGCCAAAATCGTTATAGGCAGTATTATCGTAGTTGGTTAATCCGGCTGCCCCGACTGTTGGTACAGGATACAAAAATCCCGACAACAGGCCCGATGGTGATAACGAAATACCATTGGGTAAAGTTCCATTGAGTAGTGTCCAGGTCAGTGTGGCATTTGGATCTACTTCTGTTGCGTGTAACTGTAGGCTAAAAAATGATCCATCAAAATAGTCACCTAAGTTTGTAGTTCTTGGTGTAATCTGTGGAGGAAGAATATTACTAACTGTGATTGAAAATGTACGGTCGGCAACATTCAAATATTGATTTTTAGCACGAATAGTAAACGAATAATCTCTATTGCTTGGTGTAGTAGCATCAACTACCACTGGCACACCTTCTAATAGTCCTGCTGGAGTTAGGTGTATGCCTGGAGGTAAAGTTCCTGAAATATGACTGTAGGTTAAGGCGCCAGTACCTTGGCTGTTAGCTGCCAATTGGAACTCATAGAAATTGTTCTCGGGTAATATCCCAAGGCTTCCTGCGGGAGTAGTCCAAATTGGGTATGGGTGTTCCATTGTTAAACCTTAAAGAATTACTGCTTCAACTAATTTAACACCAGTATCATTATTAGTTTCTAATGCTATAGCAAATACATCATTGGATTGCAAAACTGCGGTAGCACATCCACTGGCGCCGGCTATTAATCGTTGTCCTTTGACTACGGGACCAACTACCTTAACTGGCACACGACCTTTAAGTGCAATAAATGTTCCGTTGGTTAGGCCGTCATTCATTTTAAATGCTGGATTAGCACTAACAGCTCCAATTGCCAAATCACCTGCTTGGCAGGCTGTAACTTCTTTATTGCCACCAACAGCAACAACAGTACCAACATCATAATCTGCGTCGGCAAGATATTTTTCTGCTAAGTCAGCGTACTGTGCGTGAACAGCAGTACCGTAAATGCTACTCCACCAAGCGCCTGATGAGCCCAATGTAACCGTACCGTTACCATTTGGTACAATAGCGGCGCTGACTGTTAATCCACTTAAGGTACCTACTGATGTAATATTTGTTTGTGAGGCTGTTTGCAGAGTTCCTGTTAAGTTTGTTGCTGTAACAGAAGTAGCACTAACAGTACCGCCAGAGTAGATATTACCAGCAACACCAACGCCACCTGCTACTTGTAGTGCTCCAGTGGTAGTACTGGTTGATGTTGTAGTGGGTAATATTTTAATGTTACTTGTGCTGGCCCACATTACCTGTGTACTTGATCCAGAATCTCCAGCATAAAAACGTAATACATCGTCACCGGCACCCGCAGAATTTTCTGCTTGTATATATGCCTTGCCATCAACTGATTTAACCCCGCCAAGACTTGACCATGCACCAGCATAGTAACCTTCAAAGCTGGTAATGTCGCTGTTATAGCGTATCATACCATTGTTTGGACCATTTGGACGTTGTGCTGAATTACCAGAAGCAACTTGTGTAAAGCCAGTGCTGGTGGATATAATATTTCCACCAACATATAAATTTCCAACAATACCTGCGCCACCTGCTACTTGTAGAGCACCTGTTGAGGTACTTGTGGCCGCTGTAGTATTTGCAGCAATAACAGCACCACCTTTGTAAGTACCATAGGTGCCTGAAATTTGTCCTGCTGTTTCGGTCGCAGTGATATAAAATTCCATTGCATTGGTATCGTGTGCAAGGGTTAACGCTGCTTCTTTGTCACCGGCTCCACCTGCACGATAATAATGGAAACGAATACCAATGTCTTTGCCATCGTCGGACGTTAACGGTGCCAAATTTGCATAAGTGTGTAATTCAATTAAATTGTCTGTAATAGTAACAGTTTGCGATCCTAATACCGCGTTACCAGTAACGGTAATATTACCAGCGACATTTAAATCTTGAGTGTTAGTTGTTCCGCCAACGTTTAGATTGCCAGCAATACCTGTACCACCGGACACAATTAATGCACCTGATGTAGAACCAACGCTTATTGTTGTAGATGATATAGTTGTGTCACCACCTGCGCTGAGTGTACCAGTAACACTGGCTGCACCGCCAACATATATATTTTGTCCAGCGTTTAGATTTTTACCTACACCCAAACCACCAGTAACAACTATTGCTCCAGTAGAGCTGTTTGAACTGTCTTTTGCTCCTTGGACAGTTAAGTTACCACCAATTGTACTGTCGCCTGTAGAATTAACTGAGCCACCTATGTTTACATCTTGAGCAACGCCCATACCACCATAGACTACAACGGCACCAGTTGTTTTGCTTGTGCTACTGGTAGTTGCAATAAAATTAGCTTGACTTGGTACATTACCGCCCGTAAACGAAGCAGCAGAAGTTGCAACAGGGCTACCATCAACAAACACGCCGCCACCACCTGCTGAACTAAAGTTCATACGTCCAATTACTTGATTGGTAACAGTAATGTTGGCAAATACACCATAGCTTGTGTTAGCATAGGTTGCCTGCAGATTATTAACTGCTAAGGCCAAATTGCCGGTATTATTATTAACTTTGCTAAAAGCGGTATAGATAGTGTCGCCACCACCGCTGTTTGGTGTGCTGGTGTTAACGGTAACGATTGATACGGTCATAGTCCTGGTTTATCCAATATTATGTATATTTAGCTCAATTGGATATGTTAGGTGCGTTGCTTAACGACCGGTAAGTTTCTGATAAGGTCTGGGATAACCGACGCCAGTTGTGGGTCTAAAACCGTAGTTTTGTCTTGGAAAAGTCGAGCCAGTTTTAAATAATTTGTAGAAATTAGGGCCATTTATAACACCTAACCCAGTGGCAGCGTCCCATCCAGTGGTAGCTGCATAACCAATTGAATAACCGCTGATGTTATCGCCTCCGGTAATGTCTGTAAATGCTGTGGTATTTCCGTAAAAAGTAGACATTGGTAAACTAATTCTTTTGCCCAATAATTGATTTAATCTAACTATAGCCCCGGCTAAAAACGGAGCGGCAGCACTGGTTCCACCATATTGTTGTAGTATACCGTTTACATAAAATTGATATCCTGTGTAAGGATCTGCTGGTGCACTGATATCGGGAATACCTCGACGCGGTAGGGCAGTTGGTGTACCCAAAGTTCCGGTGTTGGTTTTAGTAGTATAGGTCAATCCATTTTGCCAACTTGGTCTTGGTTGAGAAGAACTAACTCCGCCGCCACTGCTGACCCAGGCATACTCGCCTATTTTTGTACCACTGGTAATTCCAATATTTGTGCCACCTGCACTGATCATGTAAGGGCTGGTACAACTGCTGGAATCGATCGCACCGCCCGTTGCCCCATGGTCTCCGGAACTTACAATAACTGTAATTCCCTTGACTACACAAGTTTGCATGGCGGTGTCAAAAGAATTGCCATCGCCTATTCCCCAACTAATACTCAACACGCTGGGATTATTTACAGTATCCGCAGCAGCAGCAAGAATATTATCATTAATGCCGGTTGTTCCGCCGTTGGGTGCTGTATAGTAGGCTATTTTTGCTCGAGGTGCAACTGCACCAGCACAGTAAATGTCTAACATACTTTCAGCGTCGCTGGTAGTACTTGCAGAGGCTCCGTCGACATTTATGTTTACAATAGTTGGAGCAGTCAAACCAATGCGACTAAAACTATTGGTTACATCGGTTGTACTATATCCGGTGACGTAACCAGAATATGTTAATTCAAAAATTCCAATACATCCACCATAACCATCGCCTGCGGGTAAATTATATGCTGTAGCTACGTCAACAGGAGTAACAGCACCAGAGTAGTTTGGATTGACTGTATCGGGGTTAGTAGCGTTGAGCGGAACGGTAACTGCGTGTTTGGTGGCCACAAAACTTTGATCAAAGCCCAATACATTTTCTACAACGCCTATGATGGCACTGGGAATAGTAACAGTCCCTGTATAATTTACATAAGTTCTTGTGTCATCAGTTACATCAACTAATGTGATATTAAACAAACTGTTGAACAATCCTACGGTACCTTGTAGTTTAACTGTTGCTATTCCTGCATCAGACGAAATAACCTGTAGACCATTGGCAGTTGCCCAATTAACTACCAAATCAATTTCTTCTTGTATGGCGCCAAATTGATACACATATTCATCATGATCTAAAATTGGGTGTGTACCAGCAATAACAGCATCGGCATATTCCTTTAAGGTCATGCCGTTGTCGTGAACGTCTCGTTTAACGTAGATGCTGATCAGTAGTTGTTTACTGATATCGGATGGCACAGTGGTTGCCATGTTACTGCTCCGTTTGTACTAAAGTTAACTGTACAGTAATGGCTGCACTTGATCCACCGTTGTTGTAGACCTTCATTGGAATAATTGCAGTTGCTGGCGATTCAGCATTGTATCCTATTACGCCTGGTGTAAAGTATTGTGTAGCAGCGCCACTGGTAATAGCTTCAGCAATAACGCCAGATCCTGGGGTTGGATCAGTTGATATTGAACGACTATAGTCTGCTGTAGCCGAGGAGTTTGATGTATATAAAGTTACCCAGGCAGCATTATTAACTTGAATACTGTAGAGGTAATAGCCTTTGTAGCCACCAAGCAATACGTTTGCGCTGGCACCTGCGGCCAATGTTGCCGTAGTTGCTGTTAATATAGTTCTTGATGGCTTGCTGATAGTACTTAAAATGTTTGTACCGTTGGCAAAGAAATAATTAGCAGCAGTAACGTTATTTGTAGATGTGATGCTACCACCAGCACTGATATTTCCTGCACCAACGTTGGCCAATACATTTAAATTACCATTTATACCTGCTCCACCACCAACTACCAAGGCACCATTTAGGAAACTTGTACTTGCGGTAGATGCGGCAATAGTTGTAGTAGTTGCGCTGATATTTACAGCCGTTGTAGCTACGTTAGAACCAATTGGTACTGGACGTAGGTTAATGTAAGAACCCTGTGCCGTATCGGTATAGTTTTCTGCTGCTGAGAAACTAACTTGGCTACCAGAACCAGTTACCGCAGAATATCCAGTGCTACCATAGCCTCTGGAAACAACAATTCCTAATATGTCACCTGCCTGCGAAGCCGATGGAGAACCGGAATTACCTCTGGAAGTACGTAAATTAATACCGGACACAAATCCTGTGCCAAAGGAATCTATACCTAAGAAAGTACTGTGACCACTTGCTCCGCTAAGATGAACGGTATTGTTAGCCGATGCGATTGGTGTGTCAGTGTTTAAATTAATAGTTAAAACTGTATCGGCAGATGCAATGACATTACCTTGACCAAGTAATAAATTACCTTTAATATTGTGTAGGCTGGTATTAAACAGACCGGCGTTGATATTTCCGCCAATGCCCACGCCACCTTTAACTACCAACGTACCTGTACCACTGCTGATTGGTGCGGTATTTGGATTATGAATTGCAACAGCAATATTTGCCTGATCGTGACCGCCAGCTATAAAGAAAATTCCCTTACCAGGAGTAACAGCACCGACTAATAAATTACCTCCGGTGTCTGATGGATTATTGCCCTGAGTATAAATGTAAGCATCATTAGGGAAAATTGCAGTACCTAAATTGTTTGCTGGGTGTGTACCATCGTAGTTACTGCCAGCAATACCTACGTCAACATAAAAAGAACTGTCAGTTCCGTTGTTGGCGGTAGCAACGTAGTCTGTTGTTGCTTCACTACCGCTATTAATATTTGTAATGTTTAACTGTGCGTAACTGTTTGCGTTGGCACTGAACTGTCCAAGCAAGTTTGGAATTATAAAGTAACCAGATTGTAGTCCTGAATAGATAGGATAGAAACCTGTGGTACTATCACCTGTTACTAATAAAGTTTTTGCCGAAACGTTGCCGGAGTATAAAGGCAAGTCGTGTGTTAAATTAGCCGACGTAAATGGTGCACCATTAGACCAGAATATACCCTGCGAAGTAATAAAGTTTTGGCCTGCAACGTTACCGGTATGAGTTGGCAAATAGGCAGCAACATTGATGTTACCGTAATTGCCAACAGCAATGATCTGCTGATCGACATAGTCAACAACATATAATTGCATCGCAGAATTGGCTGTAACGATTGCGGCATTTGTAGCAGTAACGTTGGAATTAATTTGATTTATATTAGATGTAATGTAGCCAAATAAATCTGAGTAGCCATTTAAATTTGTTTCAATGGATGCAATGGTAGAATTTATTGCACCGATGTTAGAGTTGACAGATGCTACATTGCTATTGGTAGATCCAATGTTGTCGTCAACATAGGATTTTAATGCTGTGTTAGCAGTTACTATGGCCGCATTGGCTCCGGTAATCTGACTAAGCTGTTCAACAGCGTTTGCAGTCCACGCCGCAGTAACAGCATCAACATAACCTTTCATTGTTGTGTTGGCAGTTACTATGGCCGCATTGGCTCCGTTAAGTCCAGCTTGTAATAAAGAGACCTTGTCGTTTACATAACTAACCACAGCTGAGTTAGAAACAATGATAGCAGTATTTCCGCCTTCTAATCTGGTATTAATTGTTTCAATGTCTGACGTGTTTTGACTAACAAGATTTTGTGTGTTACTAAAGTTAGTCAATAGAGAATTTAATTCACCGGCAATTACACCAGTATTAGAAATTAAAGTAGAAATCTGTCCAGCTTGGATGCTGTTTGCAGTATCGACATAGGCCTTCATATCTGTGTTTGCAGATATAATTGCTGAATTAGTAGCATTGATATTGCTGTTAATATTGGTAATACTGTTTAGTATACCGCCAATTGCTCCAGCATCAGTGGCTAAGTTGGCAGCAATTTCTCCCAAGGTATCTAAGGTACCTGGTGCAGAATTAATCAAATTATTAATTGCTGTGTTGATTGCTGTAGAAATCGCTGTGTCTGTGTAGCCTTTTAATTGTGTGTTGGCTGTGACGATTGCAGAACTAACTCCGGCAATCTGACCAGCTTGAGTAGCAGCATTTGCCTGTAATGCTGAAATCAATCCTTGTTGGTTGCTTAAATTATTACTCAACGAAGAAATGCTCGATGAATAACCGCCAACAGTACTTTGTAACGAAGCAATGGCAGCATTAGCACCGGCTATGTTAGCATTAATCGGAGATAATAAATCTCCGGTGATGACCAAATTGGTAGCAGTTTGACTGATAGAGGAGGCTAAGTTTCCAGCTACAAAATTATAAACGTTAGACTGTATGTTATCAAATACAAAATTAGTATAGGTATTACCAGCATAACCTACTCCATCGGCATAGCCTACAGATGCTACACCAACAATATCAGCAGCTGTTAATACAACATTTCCGGAATGACCATTTACAGATTGAACTGGACCCGGATTGCCCATGGATGCTATGTTAGCAAAATTCTGATTTATTTTTTGGAAGGCAACTCTTAGAGAGTCACCGGTACCATCCGAAGTGTGTGCGCCAATGTTTACGTTAGCAAAAGCCATAGAAATATAGTCCTTGTATGCTGTATTTAGCACCAAAGCTGATATTAGGTTATTGGGAAATTTTAATAAGGGCTAAAACTTGAGCCGCACCCGCAGGTAGTCTGTGCGTTAGGATTTTTGATAGTAAAACTGGCACCCATAACATCGTCTTTGTAGTCAATTTCAGCACCTTGTAAATATGTGCCACTCATTGAATCTACTAAAACGTGTATACCATCAATGTCAAGATCAAAGTCATCTTCGTTAACTGCTTCATCTAACGTAAAGCCGTATTGCATACCCGAGCAACCACCACCTTGTACAAAAACACGTAGTTTTAAACTTGGGTTATTTTCTTCGGCTAAAATGTCTTGAATTTTTTCTACTGCTGAATTGGTAATAGTTAGCATTTATACTCTCTGACTGATAACAGACCAATCCATTATTCTCCAAATATTGTCTAAGTATTTGGATTTGTTTGAACTGTAGTCTGTTTGATAGCTGTGTTCCCACATGTCAACTAAGATAACAATATCTGCACGTTTAGCATGATTTGATATTTTTTTAACCTGTCCGTTGCGGGCCAGGTAGCACCAGCCCGATCCTTGGACTGTCATTGCTACTTTTTTAAATTCTGCTTTAAAATCTAAAAATGTACCATAGTGACGATTGATTAAATCACTGACTCGACCTGTTGGGCGTACTGGGGTTGGATGACGGAATTGGCTAAAAAATATGTCGTGTAGATAGGCACCTGCTTCGTTAAATGCAGGATCGCCCTCGCCGGAATTATAACGGTCAACATAACCTTTATAAAGTTTGCCATAGTGTAAATCCAAATTAGTTTGGCTTAGTACAGGGCTTAAAGCTGTATAGCTATAGGGCAGTTTAATCTGCTCTAATGTGTGCTTATTTTTAGCTTCTAATAGGTCTATTGTTTCGCGAATATCATTCATACTACTATTTATTTGTAATAGTATTATAAAGATAATTTGCCCAGAGCTCGTGTGCTGGTTCTGTGGGGTGTTTAGTGGCCCAACGGCTGTTAAGGGCCGACCGTTCAAGCCAGGTAATTGCTTCTGTGGCCAGAGTCATTTCACGTAAAAGTTCTTCTTTGAATTTGTTTTGCAGTCCGTGGACGTTGATTGTTTCTGTAACCGGAGTAAAAGCGATACCCGACATCATGCGTAGATCTCGTGGATACTGTCCTATATCCTGTTGCTCCTCAATTATTTCAACCCAGGTTTTAAGCAGGTGTTGTTGACAGTATTGATAATTGTCTGGGTAAGTAAAAGTAAAATTACGTCCAACTAAAAAGTCAACATTGGGATATTGATCAAACAGGTCTTTGAATCGACGCAGGCTTGTGCGTTCAAGACTTTCTAAAAATCCAGTTAATGTAGTCATGTCCAGGTCAGACGTGACCCAATATCTGCTGGCTACATCACGTCCGATTTCTGTTAGTGTTATAACTACTGTAATTTTTGAATAGCGTTTGACCAAGTCGGGTAAGAATAGGACTAACTTTTCACTCATCCAACTGTTACCGCAACCACAAAATGCCAAGTTCAAAAAGTCTGTGCCAAGACGATCAGCTAACAATGCACCATAAACATGTGTAGTTCTGTGCTCGTAATCGTCGTTGACATTGTTTGGCGATCCCGGGGATTGAAAAAATATATTTCCCAAGGCATCGCCCCAGGTCCAAGAGTCGCCAACAGTGATTAGTAATTCATTGGATCCCACTACACGTTCGTGATACCAACTTCTTGGCTCATTGGTAATGCCGGGCCATAGTGTATCCTGCCTGGATAATGTGGGAATTATTTGAAACATGATTATTTGTTGCGGTAAACAACTCGTCCGCGGCTTAGGTCGTAAGTTGACATTTCAACGTCTACACTATCACCTAATAATATGCGTATATTATTCTGTCTAAGTCTACCACCAAGTGTGGCAGTGATTTTATGCCCATTTTCTAAAATTACACGAAACATAGCATTTGGTAGAACTTCGTCTACTACCCCGCTCATTTCGATGATATCATCTTTTTTGCTCAAGTGCGTTTATCTCCTTAACGTCGCATTTTACTTATCTCAACTGCTTCGTCATCTGAGAAGATAGGAACGGCATTGGATTTGTGCATAGTACCAATACCTTTAACTTTGGTACCAGTATATACTTTATCAGCGGACTTGGTACATGGTACCCACCCTGTGTCTCGACTGTTAATACGAGGCATTTCACGCCCGGGAGGCACGGTAAACCTGTAAGAATCAGCTAAATTACCTACAGTATTTTTAGCCTTGACCTTGGGAGTATTCTTTGTAATACCGTGAGATTTAAGTAGATTTGACCAGGATTCTTGCTGTTGCTCATACTTACGTTTGGCTTCAGCTGATGCCCACTTTTGCTTGCCTTTTTTCTTACCAGTGGTACTGAGCCACGGACCTTCGAGGTGCATTGTCATAATTTGAATTTGATAGAAAGTTTGTGAGCGTCTTCGTCAGTTACCGGAACAGGTTTAAAATCTGGACCAGCTAAAAGTACCTTTTCAAGTAAAAAGATATTTTTTGGAAATCGTTCTTTGAGAATAGCAACAATTTCATCTTGTGTACGACCCTGGGCAATAAAACGATCATTCTCGGCATCAAACCAATAGGTCATTTCTCCATGAGTTTCGACTTTGACAGCACGAATCAAATTGTCTAAGTGGCGGACAACCGCTTCTAACTCTTTATTCTTTGCCTCAAGCCATCCTTGTACAAACAGAGTAGCAGTCCACGCAATAAAGTAGAAGAATACCATCTTCAAAAAGAATTCAGTAAATTCGTTTAAAAATTCTATCATATATTTTATTTAACTATAGTAACATTATACAACAAATTGATTTTTTGGTCAATAAATACTTCTATGGAAGCCCTCCAAAATTTCTACCAAAAATACCATAATATTCAGTATGTATACCCCAAAATACCCGATGGGGTTGATAAATTCAGCTGGATTGTGGGCCCAGGACGCATTCCTTACTTAAAAATAAATTTAGCAGGGCCCTGGCAGGAAATACTCAAAGAAGCAAAAATGTTAGATCATCTATTCGTGCCACATCGAGATGATGGAGAAAGTCAAGGATGGTCCAGTCTATGTCTGCACGGACTTGGTGCAACCAAAACAGACAGTCCTTCTGCCTATCCCGAGTATCGCGGAATTCCTGACGATCAATTACCCTACGCCTGGACTGAAATCAGCGATCTGTGTCCTGTGGCTACCAAATATTTTAAAACACAATTTCCTTATTCTAAGTATTTTAGATTACGATTTATGAAGATTGATGCCGGTGGTTACATTGCTCCACATCATGACAGTCAAACATTTAGATTAGGGGCGGTAAACATTAGTCTGAATAATCCTGCAGGGTGCGAAATGATATTAAAAGATGCGGGGCCAGTTCCGTTTGACTCTGCTGGATCTGTTATGGCCTTTAATACCAGCTATGACCATATGGTCTGGAATAACAGCACTGAAGCAAGGTATCATATGATTGTCCACGGACAGTACTTGCCACAGTGGCGCAGTATTGTAGTCAACAGCTACGATACAGTATAAAATCTGCCGCAGGACTCAACCAGGCAATTATGAGTTTTTAATTGATCAAGTAGTTGATTGAATTTTTGCTGTGTATATTCTTTACCAAACAAAAATCTTGTATACTGCATATCAAATGCATTGCTCAACCATATGTAAACATTTTTAGAGTCTGTTGTTAATTCGTTGACTAATTGTTCAGGATTGTTTAATACATCTACAACAACAAAATTAAATGTCAGTTTGCGATATCTTGACCAAAGGTCTTTAAATTGACTCTTGGTCAAATTAGATCCTGCTAAGAATGCATTGATTTCATTATTCCATCCAAGCCAATCTCTCCAGGCATATCTATATTCGGGGTGTCGACTTTGATAAAGGTCAACAGTCTGCTGATACAGATCGATATCTCCATCCCATTCATTGATCAGGTACTGTTGATAATCAAGTCCTGCTGTGCTGACGTCTACATAAGTAACTTTTGTATGGTCAGCAAATCCGTGTTTGTTTAACAGTAGTACGGTCTTAAATCCGCTGGCAACACCTATAAAGTGATCAATAGGTCCAGACAACTGTGGGCTTGGTGAATACAATTTTTCACTGTTAAGTATGTAGACTGTATTCTTTAACGATTCTTTTTCGCCCAGTACTCTTTCAATTATTTCAGGTACTTGTCCTACGTTATAGGTTACTGTTCCGTCTTTGAAAAATGGTTGTAATTTTTCATAGTTAATGTTTGGATACAAGTTCCATTTAGATTGTCTAATAGACTGACTGATACCGTTGACTGTATGGCCTGCTTCTAAAAATTTTTGTACAACCAGACTGCCAAACGGTCTTGTAGATATACCATATGATTTATTAGTGTTTGGCAGAGCCTTGATCCAATAGGGTGTGTAATCGTGGTGTGCGTTTTCGGGACTTCTGTCAACTTCAAAAGAATCAAATACTGCCGGTATACGACGCTCTTCAAATGCTGGACTGCCTAAGTCTTGCCAGGTCTTTAGATTGACCACTACAAATTGAGGATCAATCGAGGGATAATTTTCTGGTCTAAAAATAATATGTGCCGTTACAGGATAATTATTTTCAACACTATAGTCGATAATTTCTTTGTAAATTGTTGGACTATTAACAGCGTGTCCCAGGGCATTGACTACAGCCCACTGATATCCCCGTTGTGCTAACCCCGACAGCGTTTCAGTTAAATTACCAGTGCGATATAGATCAAATCCCACAACGGGTTTTACAAAGAATTCTGTAATGTCAACTATGCGTTGTTTGTAGTCTACATCAGGGATTGTAATATGGTCGTATATGACCAGTGCATTATTCAACAATTTCGATACCTATTATGTCATTTTCTTTCAACGCAGGCACAAGGTCTTTACCTGCAGTAATATGGCCCAAGGGAAAACCGCATTGTAATGGACCTGGTTCAATACCCCAACCTCTTAACCAATCTAATAGTATAGGTTCTTTGGCCGCAGACCTATCACCCAGCGACATACTACCACTGTATTGTACGTTGATACTAACGTCCCAGTGGGTAGGATTGTCATCATCAAAATAGCACACCCAATAATTTTTGCCCTGTATCTGATGTAAAGGTAGCCAAACATCATAGTCCACCTTGTCAGAAGCATACTGATAGTGTTCTTGCTTGATATCTTGAAAATAAATGTCCTGCGGATTGTTAGCAGGGTCTATTGGCCTAAAGCTGTCAAACAAGACTTGATATTCGGTATGATAAGGAAATCTGCGTATACGCATATTGCCACGAATATCGGTGCCGCCAACATAAAAAGGTTCGATTGAGTGTACGGCTGTGTTAATACGGTGTACTTGTTGAGTAAATTCATCTACTTGTGAAAAATCTAACTCAAAAGTAAAATCAGTATTATCCTGCCAGGTGTAAACAGGTTCATTATGACTTACACTACGATGACTGGTAGTAAAATGTCGGTGTAGACGATTTAATAATTGTCTACTATCATACTCACCTTGTTTAAAAACTATTTCTTCTACAGGAATAGGAAATTTCAATCCCAGGGTGTTTAATCTATTAACAGCATCAACAATGTCTTGCTGGCATCGTTCAACTCGAGTTGACCCCCATGACTGGCAATGCGCCGGAGGAATAGTTTGTGGGCGACTGGACAATTTAAAAAGATCTTTTATGATTTTAAGGTGAGCAACAAACTCATCCACAAACGGATTATCAAGAAATTCAATTTGAATTTTTGAATTGTCTCGCGTAGTTAGATGAGCTTGTGTCATTAAATATCAAATCCAAAGCTGGGGTCAAATTCTTCGGCACGTTCCTCATAATATTTATAACCACGTGGGTTACACATAATACGTGTTGATCCAACCATGTAATCAAACAGATCGTGCGTGTGCCCGTGAGTCCATGCTTTGATCTGCGGGTTAGCCAAAATAAATTCGCTTAGGTCTGAACTGTAGGCGCCATTCATTAAATGATCATCGGCATAGCGTGGCTTGACGCTGGCCTTGCTGGGTGCATGGTGTGTAACAACAACAAACTTTTGATCAAACTTATTTTCTACTGTTTCGCGAATAAAGTTTTTAGATCGGTAATGATCCTCTACAGTACGTTCTGGAGTCAAACGATGGTAAACTGATTTGGCTTCGTTAAACATGGTAACTTGACGATAATCATTCATTGCCTGTTGCATATGATACATAGTCAAGGGATCCTGCTTGTTCATATCAGTCCATAAGGTAGCACCTACAAAGGTCACATCCTCGACTGTATAAGTTTGATTTTCCAACAGGTGTACATTGTCGGGCAACTGACTGGCAATATGGGCATAGGTTTTCTGAAACTGAAAGCCATAGTGTTCATGGTTGCCCATTACATAAACGACTTCTCGGTACTTGCTACACTCTTCTTCTAAGAAACGGAACCAGCGATCCGGTCTACGATCTTGTTGTTCGTGCTCAAGTAAAACCATATCTCGATTGTAAAGTTCTTTTTTAATATTTTTAGCTTCGCATAAGTCACCAGACAAGATTAGTACATCACCGCCGGGCAATGTAAGGTCCGCAAATTCAAGATGCAAGTCTGACATTAAGTTAATACGCATTGTTAATCCCACAAGTTTTGATAATATTTTCCAAACAAGCAAAAGCCGTTTTGAATACGTTCGTGTACTTTGTTAGCACCATCATAGTCATATTTGTAAGTATGGTCCGGTAGTTCTTCCCACTGGTACATCGTAGCTTTACCGTTCTCGTCCCATTCACAGGCAACTGTTTTGTGACTCATTTTACCTGTACGGAATGCATCTTCCCACGAATCGTCTACCTTATGTTCAAATGCAAAGATCATTTCGTTGAGTACATAATCCCAACGCTTAAACCAATTGTCATCTGTGTCCCAATCATTTTCTTTGGGCGGTGCTGAAGTGGACTTTAGCAAGTCTGGAACATCTTCGTCATCGACATGCGGAGCACCGTGTTTGGTATCACGCAACTGTCGAAGCATAGGCAAGATAATGGGACTTAGTGTATGATCCATTGACCAAGTGTCATAACGATCAATTTTAATATAGTTAATCCTGGGGTGTACAAGGTCAAGAAACTTGCGTAATGCACCACAGACGGGATCTAAAAGTTCAACCCAGCGATCATATTTGTGTCCGGGTTTATCTTCGTGGTTGTAAAATACGTCCTCGTCCCGTTCCCAAAAACATACAGTCTTTAGGATTGTATAGGGTGACAGCCAATGATTGCGATAGTTAGAGATATAGATTTTCATTTTACTACTTTGTCGATTTGTTTATTTAATTTGTCTCGTGATTCTAAAATACCAGCTTGTATTTTGATCATATTATAGATGCAAAACAACATGGCCACAATAGCCAAGGTTCCCAAAATTTGGGTTCCTGTGGGTTGAAGATATTCTAATATCAAAGCGGTCACGGATGATATTGTAACCGCTACAGCAAAGAATGCCGCAGTTTGAATTGTTGCTTTTACTACATACTTATTTAATTTTACCATATTTTACTTTCCGAAGTTAAGTTAATCTTTTACTACACTTTTATTATAGCACTTCTTCCTTTATTGGTCAACCAGGAATATAGGCTATAAACAATAAAAAATCCTATTAAAATCAACATAGTACAGCTAATTGGGCGTTCCCAAAACGGGCTGAAGCTACCCCTGCTGATCATCATAGCACGTCTAAAGTGTTCTTCCAGCATGGGTCCTAAAATATAGCCCAACATCAGCGGAGCCGCTTCAAGTCCCAATTTTAAAAACCAATAGCCCATGATACCAAATATAGCCGTAGTATAGATGTCGCTGATATTGTTATTGCCACTGAATGTACCTAAGCAACAAAAGAATAAAATACAAGGAAAAAGTACACTATAAGGAATCTTAAAAATACTTAACCAGTATTTGACCAGTGGCACGTTTAATATCAACAAGAACACATTGCCAATCCACATGGAAGCAATCAGACCCCAAAACACTTCTGAGTGTTTGGTAATCATCTGCGGACCTGGTGTGATGCCTTTGATCATTAACGCACCTAACATCAAGGCCATAACAGCATTTTCAGGAATGCCAATTGATAATAAAGGAATAAAACTTGTACGAGCTGCGGCTTCATCTGCAGCGGCCTGTCCGGCAACTCCTTCTATTGCACCCTTGCCCATTTCATCTCGATATCGACTAAACTTTTTGTCTACAGCATAAGCACCGTACTGAGCAATAGTCGGGCCACCTCCAGGTAATAATCCCAAGAAACTACCAACAACGCTACCACGCAATGCCGAAGGTATGATACGTTTAAACTCTGCCCAGGTTGGAATCAATTTGATATTGCCTGTAAAGGGTGTACGTTCATCTCGATTGTCTAAATTTTTAATTATTTCAGCCAGGCCAAAGCTACCTATTGCTACGCTGATGATTCCTATTCCGTCCATTAAGAATGGTAAGCCCATGGCGTAACGAGTCACACCACTGTTGACATCTGTACCAACCATGCCGACTAATATTCCTATAGACACCATACCAAGTCCATTAAGCAGACTTCCTGTGGTAATCAAACTAACGCAGACAAAGCCCAACAGCATCAGCATACAGTATTCATTTGGGCCAAATAAGAATGACATTTCTCCCAATACAGGTGCAAAAAATACAATTACTACAGCAGCAACTGTCCCGCCTATAAAACTACTAACACCGGCAGTAAACAAAGCCAGGCCTGTTTGCCCATTGAGATGCATTTGATATCCATCTATACAGGCAACTATGCTTGATGCGTGGGGAATCTTCATAGTAATAGCACTGACGCTATCTCCATACTGTGCGCCATAGTAAATGCCGGCAAGCATAATGAGAGCACCTGTAGTGGGCATGGTATAAGTCAGTGGCAATAATAGGCTAATAGTAGAAATTGGTCCAAGACCAGGTAGTAGCCCTATTAACGTTCCGATGAAACACCCAATGGCGCAATAAAGTAAATTTTGAACAGTAAGGGCATGGCCAAATCCCATTACAAGATAATTTAGTGTGTCTATCATAGTGGTAAATTTAGCCCTAAAAGATATTTAAATAGATATGCAACTACAACTAATCCTGCAGAAATCAATACAACATTTTTTATTGAATATTTTTCACTGGCAAACGATGATGTAATTACCAACAATACAATACCAACAACAATGTTAATATATTCTGTTGCAACAGCAAAGGCCAATAATGAAGCGGTAATTATTGCAAGGTTTCTTAATTTTAATGTTACTGTGTCTCTGTTAAAAAAACTTTTAATAACTGAACATACGCCAAGAAGTCCCAACGACACGCTGACTACCAAGGGAAAGAACCCGGGCCCTGCATCGTCTGGAGTTCCGACAGTATAGGCAAATCCTCCCAAGCCAAAGGCCAGTGAGATTGCTATAAATGTAACTCCGATTAGTAATTGTTTATTTCCCATCTATATTATCCAATACTGATTTGGCATACCAGCCAATGCGCCCTTCTGGGTCCATGCGTCGTACATCCTCTAATGCAGTATACATGATTTCCTTCTCTTGTTCAAGTTTATATACACGATTTCTTAGGTTGCTGGCATCTAACCATGATCCCAGGGCCGAAATAAAACGAGCAATTAACCAAGACCAATTGATCACGAGCGCCACTTTAAATAGTCAAAATCGTCACCATACTGCCAGTAACCACCACCGGGACTGGATACAAATCGACGATAGACCATGTCTCCTGGCGCATACCAACGATCATTAATTTTTTTAGGAAATATCTTTAGCTGATATGGCTCCCAAGGATTCTTTACCGGCTCCTCAAATCGTGAGCTGGCACTTCTGCGTTTACCAGCGAAACCAGCGGCTACTTTATAAGCTACAGTCATTTCTCCACCCACTGCTCACATCGCATACGTGCCGTTGGTTCCCATTCTTCATTGTACAATACATATTCACTTTGGGTGCCCAGGTCTCCATCTTCACGCATAATCTTACTGATCTCGGGAAAGTAGTTAAGGAATGCTTGTCCAAAACGGTAGTCGGGCGCCTTAAGACGTGTCCACACCAAGTCCTTAAGAAACTCTTCGTATTGCTCCCGGGTTATCCGATACTGATAGGGATTCATAACTGTTCAATGTCCCGAGCTTGTAGTTTAATCCAGGCAAACTCTCGTTCAGCAATAGGCCGTAGTACATCTCTGCCACGCTCTTGTACTAAAAATGTGCCATTGCGATTTTGCATCCATACACGATGACTATTCCTTAGAGCTTCGTCGTGCAACTTAAATTCACCGCGACTTGCTTCACCAGGATGAAACTCGTAACGTGCAAGGTAGCGTACACTACAACCAAATACTGTCACATCAGGCCGAATTTCGTAATAGTAATCTATCATTCCCATCTCAATCTAAATAATGTTGCATCATTTTCGCTTTCAAATCTAAAAGCAAACCCTTCAGTACTTTTATATCCGTGTACATGATATCGGCCACCTGGATGACTACTGAGCCATTCAAGTATCTCTTTAATTGGATAGCGTGGCCCTTCTGTAATATCCTTCCACAGAATTATAACTTCTGTCCAAGCAGGCGGCGGCCATAATTCAACTTTTGTCATCGATATTTTAAACTAAACAAAGTAGCATCCTTAGCATCGATAAAGTAAAAGGCCGCCACGTGATCAAACTCTATACTAACATCGGCTGTTTCTATTATCTCGGACCATAACAAACTTAAATCTTGTTCGCGACACCAACGTTTCATTTGCCACATACGAAACGCAGGATCGCCGATTAAGACTCGATGGCATCGACTGAGCATGTCCTGCGTTGGCTCAAACTTTTTGCGACTCTCCTCATCCCATACGTACATGTTGATTTACTCCCATATACTTCAAACGATAAAATGTCAGAGCTTCGCCTTTTAAAGGGGCATATATGCGAACTATAAAACCCCAATGTGATGTATCATTGTCGACAAAAAATACAAGTTCGTCGCCTTCGTCTAAATTTTTTTTAATGTAGGCACACTCTTCAGTCTTTTCCCATTCGTGTATAGGAAAAGCCGCATACAGGTAAGGATCATCACAGTCGCCCATGAGTATTTCTTTAACCAATATACCTTCTCTAACCATTGATTATCCCGTTTACAAATTCTATTGTGTATTCTTGTTTGGTACGTTGGTGTCCGCCTGTTTTTAGCTGAAACATAAGAGCATCTTTTTCATCATCAAATGTAAAGTCCATCCAATCATGTGTGGGATGAAAACTAACACGTTCCCCGGGCAAGCCATAGGTTTCAACGGTCCAGGCTAATAGTTCATTCCACTCTTGACCTGTACTTCGCTTGGTGTCCCAATCTACTCTAATTGTTATTGGCATTTCCACTCCATTTTAATCTAAATAATGTTTCTGATCGCGAGTCGGGTAAATAGAACCTCCAATGGTAACTGGGGAAGTTTGTTATAAAGTTCCATTTATCTGATCCAAAATGTTGATTACACCAGTGTATGATGTTTTCAATTTGATTAGGTTTAAGGTGAAATGTATTAAGTACTACGCAATTTGATTTAGAGTCCATAGACTATTATAGCACGAAAAGCAATTACTGGTCTTGCTTTTTGAGTATGTCCCATACCCGTTTTTGTTCTTGATACTTCTTTTCCATTGCTACATATTGTTCGCCCAAGGCTTTAAGATCAGCAAATTCCTTTTCAAGTTCGGTATTTCGATTCAGTCTGCCCGGAATTAGTAATGCTTCTTCGATTGCTGTTATAGCTTCGCCTAAACTTTTACCATTCATTTCAATATCGGCATCTGGTCCTTTGAGTATGAGTTTACCCGACCCGCCTTTGTCACCAAGTTCGGCTATGGCAGTATTGTAATTGTAACTGGCGGTAGTAGCCCAATTTGTAACACCTGTACCGGCAGTTAGGGTTACGTTACCAGTTGGTGGGACGGCACCGTATAATGAATGACTGGTTCCGCCGTTTGGTACTGTTACGTTTGCAGGAAAAGTTGTGGGAATATATGACATTCAATGATTATAAACTCTTGAAAAAACAAAGTCAACAAAAAACCCACCTAAGTGGGTTTAGTGTTTAATCTAAATTAAATTAGAAAGTATGACGCATACCTACGGCATACATATCTTTTGAACTGTCTGCACCAGCAGTAGTTGCTGCATTGCCAGACGATTGTGTACTACCAAAGATTGCATACAAGTTAGTACGCTTGCTTAACCAGTAGTTAGTACCAAGTTGATAAGCTGTGAATGGAACGCTACCAGCATTTGAACCGTATTGGTCCCATTTACCGTTACCAACGCTTGCCCAGCCTTCAATCTTTGGTGTAAAGTAACCACGAACACCAATTTGTTGTGCTGTACGTTTACCAAACTGACTACCATCTAAAGTAGATGTTAAAGTACGGCTAACATATTGAGCATAGGCTTTTAAAATACCAAAGTCATAAGTAGCACCAGCATAGTTTTGACTGTCTTTGATACTTACAAAAGAAGCAGTATTCACATCAGTGAATGATGCAGCTGTACCTGTTGTGTATTGTGTGAATGATTGTTTAGCGGCATTGATTAACAATTTGTCGTAGACATAAGTAACTGCCAAGCCATAACCATATTGATTAGTTTCGCCACCAGCGGCTGCACCAGTCTGTGTTGTGTTCTTGTTGTTTAGCTGATACATACCGTTAGCAGAAAAACCTTTGAAAGTATCTGTTTGGAATGTAATAGCATTGTTAGCACGGTTGGTAAAACCAAGACCGTTTTCTTGACCTGTGATAGTTGTTGCTGTACTTGTACCTGCAGCACCTGAACCACTGGCCAGATAAACTACGTCACCAACAACGTTGTTGTATCCACCAGGACTTGTCACTGCCGCAGCATTAAACAATGGAGTATATTGACGGCCAACAGCAAAAGAGCCAATGCCTGTTTGTTTAAGTCCAACAAAAGTTTGACGGTTCAACAAACCTGAATTTGTACTACCAGAGAGATTATTGTCTTCTGGATATAACTGAAACTCAGTTGTAAAGAACGCACTGGTGCCACCACCAAGGTCTTCGTTGCCTTTAAAACCAAAGCGTGAAGTTTGTTCTGCTGATTGACCAAACTGATTGATTGTGGTTTTAGTAGCGGCTTGTCCTGCTGTGGAAGTAAGTTGTTGACTACTACCAACATATCCTACGTCCAAGATACCGTATACGGTAACATTTGATTGAGCTTGCGCGAAACCAATAGACATGGTTAAGCCAAGAGCAAGTAATAACTTCTTCATTGTTTAATTCCTTTTTAAATGTTATTTTCGCATATTCGATAGTATCATACTATCTTCAATGTTATTTTCGTAAAGTTAGTAATGTGTTAATTACTGGTTGATATTAACATACTAAAATATATATGTCAATAATTTGAACTACAAATTTATTTAGCCCAGACGAAATAAAAAAATTATTTCGTTAACGGCTACTATAATCCATAGTTAACCCGGAAACTCGTAATATCTTCTGGTTGTTAGCAACCATCCAATAGTGTTGAAATCCTTTTCTATTTCTTCGGTAACATAACTTTCTTCTACAAAACCAGTAAAGTCTGTACCTTTAAAACCGGTACCTGAACAGTACCAATCTATGTAGCTTTCGTCTTCGCGAATGTCCGAGACCAAGGTAGCCGCATATCGCCAAGTACAGTCCCAGGTAATATTGCTTAGTAAACCCCAAACATCGCTTGGAGCATAGGCATTGTTACATAGTGCGGCGTATAAATTTTGAGCGTAGATCTCATGGGCACGGACTTTTGAAATAATCCAATCCGTACTGCGTAAATCGCGTTCTAAATTAAACACTTTTCTTGGCATATATTACATATTTACTACAACCAAGAAAAAAGCACCGCGAACGGTGCTTTTGGGTAAGACTGGTTTAGATTAAACTAAGCCAGCTGCCAATGCTTTGTAACCAGCAGCAATTACCTTACGGCTTGGCTTGCCATGTACATACTCAGTAACATGAACGCCATTGCCAGCTTTACGACCATTTGCATGGATAGCAAAACCGCTTTGACGGATACGTGATACTTCAGCACTTAAATTGCCAATGCCAAAACGCTTACGTGCTTCTGAGGCAGTCAAAGTTTGACCTTCGAGTACCAATGCTTTAAAAGCCTTACCAGTTTTAGTTTCTAAATTAAACATTTAATTCTCCTTAATATTTGCTGAAATTTGTCAGCTGATGTTATTATGCACTAACTTTTGGAATATTGCAACGATTAGTTTAACCATTTCAGTTGACTATTCGTCCTTTTCATATGGCACGGGTTTCCATCCAAGCAAACCAAGGTCATGCTTGATCTCCTCGGTCACATGGCCTTCGGCCACATGCCCGCCACCATTGAATCTGGGATCGGCTTCATCAGTGCCAAAATCCTGTATACCACTACAATACCAATCCATATAGTCGCCCTCGCATCGCAGGTCAGCAACAATACCGCCAGCACTACGCCAACTACAATGCCAATACTCATCTTTAAGTATCGGCATTACATCTAACTTTTGCCATTGCATATTGCACAATGCGGCATATAAGTTTTGGGCATAGCTATCACTGGTTCGGACTTTATGTTTGAACCAAGTTGAGTCCTGCATGTCTTGATACATATCGTATTCCATACTACAACACGCGAACCTCAGTTACATTCATAACACGAAAACTACGCCACTCGTTTTTATCTAAGCAGAACACGCTGAGAGTTTCGGGTTTATACAAACGAGTTTCGTGTAGAGTATCTGCTTCACGCTTGGGCATGGCTTCGGCTCTTAGTGTACAAGGCATGGTACGCAACTCGCCGTTGACTTTGGTAAAAGTAATTTCGCAATCATTTGTCCAGAGTAAGTTGCGTAGATACTGGTTACGTTCTTCTGCTGTAGCTAATTCTGTAATGTTCATTTGATGTTTCTTCCTAAGATGGTTCCATAAACGGGTTGTTCTTCGGTATAAAGAACTTGAAACCCTTGTGATATCAAGTAAGGAACTACAGCACCACTTTTGCCACTGTAGTGTCCCCACCATTTATTATACCATGTATCGTCGCAGATCACAAGTGATGTTTCTGCCATATGGGGTAATGCCCATATCATCTGTTGTAAATGCGCCGCTTGGCTGTTGACATTGGTCATAGTAAGACCAAGTTCTTGGTATCGTTGTTGTTGTTCTTGAACGAAACTTTCTGTGTGTTCTGGATGCCAATCCCAATCAAAGTTATCCAAATACAAGAGTGTAATGGGACGCATACCATAAATTCTATGACGGAGATAATCTTCGCCAGTAGAATTGATCACTGTGGTGTTGGGCAAATTCCAGCCTTGGACCAATTCACAGTTTGCGGGATCTATATCCACTGTGAATAAGTGTGAGTGGCTTGGCCATTGGGAAATAGTACGAGTACTGCCATCATCGCCATTGCGACTGGTGCCTATTTCAACAAATTCTCCATAGGGAACAAGTTGATCTAAGTAAGCTTCGGCACGTTCAAATACACGGCCCATTACTCAGCTTTAGTGGCCTTGCTTGGGCGATAGCTTTGATTTACACGGATAGCATTGGCATAGCTTTTAATAAGACTACGACGCTGACTTTTATCTGTGATTGTTGCGGCTAATCGTTTAACCGACTTTGGTACTTTTACTGCACGTGGATCATATCCCATTATTTTACCTGTTCCATTCTAAGTTTACGACATTGTTCTTTAACCTCAACCGGAATGTCGGGGCTAATTTCTGCGATGCTACAATTATACACTACTTCACCATGCTTGGGCAATACCAAAGCAAAAATAGTCGACATTACTGCAATAGACAAAAATACTGATACAAAAATCAATTTATCTTTCATTTTGATTCCTTTGCTAACCCACGCCACTGTTTGATTTTCACCGGTGAGTTCCATTTGTGAGTCTGGTTCCATTCACAAAAGAATGGCCATGGCCAATGCTCGGTACGTACTTCGTACAAGCCATCGTATCGTGGCTTGTATCTACGATTAAACCAATTAGTTACAGCCAGTGCTGTCACAACAACTCTACTGGTTCACCACAAGCAGGACACACACCATCACCTTTACCATCATCTGGGTAGGCTAAGTCTTCAATGAAACCCTTCCATGAACATTGTACACACTCACATTGTGCTTCAGGTTCTTCTTCACAGAGTGCTTCGAATTCCGCTTTAAGTTCTTCCAGTGCGGCTTCTAAGTCTGCAACATCGCCATGAGTGCGGCAATACTTTTCACGATTCTTACGACCCACTTTAGTATTAGCGTCGTAGTCAATCCACGAAAATTCTGTACCATTACACTCAGGGCAATGATCATTAAATTCATCATCTGTAACTCGATCTGAACTTGCACCTACCCAGCCACACTTTTTGTTGTCACAAATAACATCAGGTGGCTCTGGCGGACGATTGGCCCACGAACTGGTATCCCAGTTAAACCCTGACCAAGTTTTTACACCACTGATAGCATTGAACTTACCGTATTCCCACTCGCCAAAGTTTTCGCCGTCCCAATATAAGCTACCGTAAGTAGTACCAAAGTGGCTCCAAGTAGCATTGTAGTATCCAGGAATCGTAGGCTTTTGTTTAGCAAAGTCGAAGTCCACAGTCCGTTCCCAGGACTCTGGGCTTGTGCCATATTCGGGATGACCCCAATCTTTATCTTCTGGCTCGTAACGTTCCCATTCACCATCTTCGCCAACCAGGGCCATGGTAAAGTCTGAACTCTTACCATCAGTACTACCACCCCAGTTGTCAATGTCTTCACCATCATATTGAACTCCGTTGACGATTTCTTCACCATCTACTTCATCGTAGCTAAGTGTTAATTTAGTAATATCAAACGGTTGTGTGAGTTCAATTTCACCTTCAAAGAATGTGCCTTTTTCGTTACTGGATCCAACAAATACAACCTTGCCTGCTTCTTCTTGACCGATCCAAACTTCGTCATTGCAACACCATTCGGGTTCGTCATCTGCAGAACCTGTAATGTCATCTAATGATCTTTCGTATACTACTTCATCATTTTCATCTTCAATCTGTAGTGTACCTGCTGTGCGACTTACACCATTAACATGTGCTAAATCATCACACTCGTACCAGGATCCAGGAGGAAATGGTAACCGTTCTGGGTCAAGTCCCATGTCATCTCTAACAGTATCTTCGTCCGACCAGGCAATGTCCGACAAGTCAACTTGGTGTTCCATACAGTAGTCCCAAGAGTCTCGAGGTACTGTGCCCATGACTTTTTCGCCACCATAGCCCCACATACTAATCTTGTAAGTGCGAGGTGTGAATTTGATAATTTCAATTAGTTCTTCTGCTGTTACTTCTGGTTTGGTATTTGCCATAATTTCACCCGTTTATTTGTTCATTATATGATAGTTTAACTACTGTGTCAATCTTTTTGAATTTCTTTTTTCGTTATGGTCCAAGTACCATCTTTGTTATCGGTCCACTCAACAACATCGCCGGCCTGCCATCCTAAATGTTCGCAGGCTTCCTTAACGTCAATATAGTAGTCACCGGTATCAGGATCTACTTCGACAGTTTTAGTCCAGGTTTGTTTCGCCATAATATTCCAATACGTCTTTCATTGATCGAATTAACTTTGTGTAACGGCCTACATCTTCTACGTGCATCCAGTTATTGTCAGGATCTGCCAAATGTTTTTCTAAAGATTCTTTAGTCATAGCATAATGGCTACGCAGGGCCTGTGCTGTAATACGATCGGCTGTGTCCCAATCTATTTCAAATTTTTGGGTCATTTTGTTTCCTGTTTGAGTGAGTTAAACACCATGTCTTTGGCACGTTGTTCGTCTTCGGTTTTAACTGCCGATTGAATCTTTTCTCCGTACATGTCTAACATATCATTAATTACTGCTTTACCTTCTTCGGTAAAATGACTATGGTAACCCGAATAATAATATTTGCGGTTACGCATCAATTCTCTGATGCTACCATACATTACATTTTTAATATCCTCTTCGGTCATTGACATCTCCTTAAATCTTTGTACCAGCTTCGAATCCGCGGAAGCGTAAAAAGCGAGGGAACCGGAGGGAATACGTGTCCTCGCTATCTTGATTCCGAGTCGCCGCATCTGCTCGGATCTCAACCACCTGTCCCATAACAGCCGTTTGGTCAGACCATATATCTTCACGAAGGGCATCTGTAAGGCCACTACCAACGTTGACCCGAATAAATTTACCATCATCGTTGCCTTCGCACACCAAAGCACCAAGTTTTCCTGCATTTTTTCCTGTACCTTCTTCTAATGCTACTACTGTTAAACTAACTTCAATAAAGGGTTTGAGTTTTAACCAAGCAACACTACGCTTACATTCATAACCAGCTGCTGGATCCTTAATCATGATACCTTCATAGCCACCAGCAACTGCCTGACTATTAATTTCTCGAAAACGTGCTTGTCCTTCGTCGGTTCCTAAGTCTACTAATTCTTGTCCAACCATGGTAACATTAGGCATGTGCTCTTTGAGAGGAGTCAACCACCCACTGAGTCGTTGACTACGAGTCGCTTGGTTGACTACGCTTGCACCAGCTCTAAATTCATCTAAAGTAATCATGTCAAACAAGTTTAATACAGCATCTGAACTTTCAACATCACTTTTACGATGCACCTGTTTCATTAAGTCTTGAAAACTGCTTGACATAACTTCGCCATCGAACACCATGGGCTCACGTAATAGTTTGGCGTGTTTAACAAATTGTTTTACTATATGCGGAAAATTTACCAGTTCTTTTCCGTTACGACTGTACTGGTCTACATGACCACTCGGATAGACAATAGTAATAACACGAACACCATCTAATTTAACTTCAATAAGTTTTTTACCACTAACCTTTGTTTCATGATTAGCACTATCGTGGGCCAGCTGGCAACTAAACACCGGCACAATGTACTGGTCATTGACTTTTTCTACTTGTTTATTAACAGTCTTTTCACTAACTCCACAGCGTAGGTCTTTGATAAGAATACGGCGGTACCATCCATTCCATTCTTCTTCTTGTGCATTCATACGCATATGATTAATAGCAACTTGTGCGGCTGTGCCTGTGAGTTCGCGACGTGCTAACTGCTCAACAGTACGCCAAAACGTATCGGGATTTAATCCTCGACCAACACCAGTCTTTTCTTCAACTTGTCGAACACCAAAGGTAATCATTGAATCCAAAGCATAACGAATACCTCGAAAAAATTCATCGTTGCCTGCTGTGGCTTCACGAAGAATCACAGCCTCTTTGAACAAGCGACTATTATCTGTTTCTAATTCTCTAATTACTTCCCAAGGTTTTAACATATTTTCCTTACTTTGCTGCTGGTCGACGTATGTCGTTCGGGTTACGTTTCAATTCATTCCATACCCGATTCTTACGCTCATGGTACAGATCTATAATACCTGCTATAAACATTGTAACAAAAAATCCAAAAAATAGCAACATGGCTAAAGCAAATCCTACAAAAGGCACCCAACAAATATCATTTAGCATTGGGTTTTTCGTGCGGTGTAAGACCTGTTTCTTCTACACCCTCTTTATACCAGGTGGTAACTTCGTCTTCGTTTTCAGCTTCGTACTCGGCCATTGACTCCGAAATACCAAATGCGTCATCAAGTTCCTGTGGCAACTGCTGTTGTACATCTCCTGAATCCATGTCCGACAGATCATAGTAGGTATCACCGTGTTCGTCATAAATGCCAGCATAGGACATTCCAGGTTCGTAGTAAGTAGCGTAAACTGTAAAACCCAGGTCTTCTAATTTTTCATAAGCTCGAATAGGTGGCGACCAAGCCGAGTCAAAGTAAACAACAAGTTCGTGATCATCCCAGGTCTGAATTCCGTTGCCATCGCCCACGTCCCACTTAGTACCCCACTCATTAACACAGAAGTCATACCAATTGGCATAACCATGTGTAGCACGATTGTACTTTTCTTGTGCTTCAAGGCGAGCTTGCTCGTCTGGATCACCAACGGTGCCTGCTACAATCTGCAGGTCCTTGGGCACAGGAACAAACTCATTGAGAAACTCACCATTGGCAAAAGCGGCCTTGGCACGCCGAATCATCTCAGGATCACTGTGAGTTAATGTTAAGGTATTACCGCACCAATTTGGCATAGACGCTCCTTAGTCTTTGGTTGTTACTGTAGTTTTAAACAAGATGCCACACAGTACTGTCAATCCCCAGGCCTGTAGCCAGGTAATTTCACGTATGCCCGCTACAGCATCTACTAAACAGCCGTTCCATAGCAACATGACAGGAAAGCTGGTAATAAGACCAAGTGCTATCACCAAACCTACAATAGCCAGTAATGCACCAAACGAAACCCAAAGTTTTTCCATTATTTTACCTCTTTAATATGTCTACAGTCTCCACGATATGTGAATCCCGGACAACTACATTTTAACACACCTTCTATTTTCTCTACAAGATATTTTGTGCCTTTAGAACCCTCAACTTCCCAGGATTCAACCTTTTTGTCCTCTTCGGGTTTGGTATAACCAAACACGTTTTTGGGTACTACCAAAAAGGTACGATGACGTGCATCAAATCGATAGGGCTTTTTGAACGTAATGACCTCTTGAGTATTTTCCTTAACGTATGCATACATCTTGCTCTTGTCGTCGCTTAGATAGTATGCATGGTTAGGAAAGTCACCAGCCCACTTGGTTGTTTCTACAAATAACTTCATATTAGTCTAAACGTGATCCTGCGTATGCACGGAAACCATACTTCTCAAAAACCTTGGCAGCCGCTTCTGCACCTGCTTCAAGGGTGTCAATGTTCTGTACACCTAAGCCTGCTGGATTCCAAATTTGATAACTGCCAGTATAAGACTTGCGAATACCAGCGGCCTTGAATGCTTTGCCCAATCGAGTATTGCCTTTGACACCGTAGATATCAACCCAGGCAAAACCACATGAGTACTGATCTTTACCACCTAATTTTTCTTGGAAGAACTTTTCAGCGGCTTCGCGAGCGGCCTGTTTAGCTTCGTTTACGATAGTGTTTACTTGAATGATGTTATTAATTTCTGTTGTCATTGCGAGCTCCTAAAGTTTAACTATATGTAATATTATAGCAAAAGATGAATTTTGGGTCAACCAAAATCTTACATTGACCAATAAGTTTCCGAACTTGGCGACATAAACAAAGGAGTGCCTTTCTTTTCCATATATTTTTTGCCAGTCATCAAATTGACACGCTCAACCATTTCCTCGGTATCGTAGGCAACCTTCATCATTTTGAGATTGCTGTCGGTAGCACATAAACGAGTACCACGGTTATCGCCATAGACAATATCAATCCAAGGCACAACTTTATCGGCGGCGTTTTTAGCCAAAACAATGTTCTTAATTGTACCATGCAATTTACCAGCGGCACTAACCCAAGTAATACTGTTTCCAATTTCTAATTTCATTTTAGCTCCTAATTTCTAACTATATGTAATATTATAGCAAATACCGAATTATGGGTCAACCGAAATAAAACCCCGTAAAAAAGCCCCAAACACGGGGCTTTTTAGTGTTGCGAAAATACAACAGATTAGCTATTCAGTACTTTTGCCACTGAATTCATTACTGCAGCAATTCGCCCAATATCGCGTAGGTTTTCTACAGTATAGCCTTCCGCCTTGAGTGTTTCGTAGTGCGCCTTAACGCAGAAGTGACACTTGCCAACAATACTTGCGGCCAAACTAAATGCTTCAAAGTTGCTCTTAGTTGTGCCGCCATGATTAGCAATAGCATTCATGCGTAACTGAGCTGGAAGGCCTTTTAGGCTTTCGTCATCAGCCATTTCAACATATGGATACCATACATTGTTCTGTGCCATGATACTTGCGGCAGTCATCGCTGACTCTGCGTGTACTGGCGCATCTGCTAACAAGATACTTAGTACTTTACCGTTGCCGGTTGCGGCCAATGCAGCCACAGCACACCCCATAGCCACATCTGCATCCAATGTACTACGCAATAGGACCGCATCAAGATTTAACTTGGTGTCCTTTGCGTAGTCCGGCAACGCACCTTTGATAGTGTCGTTGAATGCCATTATAGTGTTTCTCCGCCTACTGTACGATTACAAGCACATAGTTCGCCAGTTTGAAGAGCATCTAAAATACGTAGAGTTTCTTCTGGGCTACGACCTACGTCCAAGTTGTTTACAGTAACGTGTTGGATTGTGTTGTCTGGATCTACAATGAATGTAGCACGAAGTGCCGCACCTGCTGGAGCATAGAATACACCCAACTGCTCTGCTAAACTCAACTCACCACGCTGTGTATCGGCAAACTGATTGTGAGTGATTTTCTTCAAATCTGCGTGTGCCGTTTGCCATGCCAGTTTGCAGAACTCATTGTCTGTTGAACCAGTTAGCAGGACTGCATCACGATCTTCAAAGTCTTGATTTAGTCGGTCGTATGCTACAATTTCTGTAGGACATACAAATGTAAAGTCCTTAGGATAGAATACGATTACCTTCCATTTACCTTCGAAGCTTGTTTCGTCAATTGTGAAGAAAGCATCTTCTGGTTGACCTGGCTTAACGCCTGTTACTGCAAAATGTTCTAATTTATCACCGATTGTTTTCATGTTACATCTCCTTAAGTTAATATGAAATTATTTTTGTGACTTGCAGTTATAGCAAATCACTTCTAAGTTATCCTCTTTGTTGTTATAAGGATCACTGTCTCGTTGTGTTACGGTCAGCGGAGCTGGTTCGCCCTGCCATTCTGTAATGCCACACGTTTCGCACTTATGACCGCGCTCTTGAATTAGGAAGTCTTGAATATAGTCTGGAACTTCTTTCCACACGTATAGTCCGCAACCTGACTGCCATTCCGCAATACGTTTTTCTGCTAACAGAGTACGACGATGCTGTTGTTGGCAAAAATTATTACAATACTTGTTGGTATAATTTGCGCCTTTTACAGGGTTATCTCTACCACAGTTCAAACATTGAAAAACACCAGCCATTTTATATCCTTTAGAGCAATTAGTTAGACTACTTTGTTAGAGCAATGATATACTTTTACTTATGCTCTATTAGTAGTCATTATATACTATTATAATAAAAAATCAATCTTTTTGGGCAAATAAAAAAGTCTGGAGTTTATCCCCAGACTTCTTCGTATTTTTGAAGAGCTTTAACCCTTGCTAAAAATAACCTTACACGTATGTAATCTGACAGTTCTTCTCGATTTTCATGAACAATCTTTCCAAACTGTTGACTCCACCGATTTCGCCCTAAGGGCTGATCGTCATCGACAATAATGTCATCGTCGTGATTACTTAGTGGTAGGTGCCTTCGTGTCAGCTTTAGGTGCTTCTTTTTTAGCGGGTACGCTTTTTGCAGGCTTGGCAACTTCTTTCTTCTCTACCTTAGCCGGTGCAGTTGGTGCCACTGGTGCTGTTTGAGCCATTGCTGATAATGCAAATACTGATGCTACGATTGCGATAAGTTGTTTCATTTTAATTTCCTTTTAGGTTATACACAATTTTCACTGTGTACATATATAACGCACAAGGTCGCAAGAAAGTTGACAACTTTTTTTAAAATGGCAAATAATAATCATTTCTCAGGTACCATTCTCCGCCCATGACATCAAGAGCTTGTGTAGTTGGATGTTGTTCTAAGCGTAATCCAACTACATTAGAATAATAGCCCTGGAACCATTTTTTAGCTGCTTCTGGATTGGCATTTACTAACCAACCATCTCTGGGGTATACGACGGATCTTGGTCCTTTTAATTGATCGTAAGTAATAGGCTCTATATGAGGATATATTATTGAATGTAATCCGTCCTTGGTTAAACAAAAACTTTGAATCTTTTTTACAGTCTCTACACTACTATGCCATGGATGCCATACCTTGAATTCTACAGCGTTTGGGGTCAACCCAAGGCCTGGCGTTTGATTGTTTATTATTCGTGGAAAGGTTGATTGATCTTTAATAATATCGGGGAATAGTTCGGGATTCCTAAGATACTTTAAACACTCGTATGCTTGTTTTATTACAATCTCCGGCATGTTTGGGCTTGAAAAAAACAATTCATCAAAGTAGCCCGGCTGGTCTACTTCTTGATATATTGGACCAACATAAGCGTCAAGGCTGGCTTCTCTAAATGAAAATTTATGACATTGACGTGTTCGGTCATAGGATATACGGGGTTTTTGTTCTCCCCAAACAAGACACAAACGGCACCCGGAGTCGATGATCTTGCGATAGTCTTCTATGTTTTCTCTAAATCTAAAGCGTCCGAGCATGCCAAGATTATGCACATTATTAAAATTATAATATGAATCATCTCTTGCTCCGACTGTTAAATTATTCAAAGAGTTATATTGCCACTCTGATGTGTCTACCACTCGATAGCGTGTAGGAATTCCCGTGTCTAAATATTTTTGTACCCAAGGTATTGCTGAATTTATAACTTCTCCGGTTAAATACCAATTCGGATCTTTGGCCCCATTGAGTTCGTGAGCACTTAAAATTTCATCAGGGTATATACCGTTGTCTAAGAAACTCTTGAGCATGGCAGTACTGTCAGCACCGCCACTTAGCATAACAACAACATAGTCGTAGGAATCTCGAATTTGTTGTGCTCGCCGACGATACAATTCTAACAGATTTGCTTCGGGTTCTTTAGACCAATCAACAGATGAAAACACTTCATTATTAAAATTCCACCTAACAGGCTGATTGGTTTTGCGACCTATTTCGATCGCTTCAAGTTTCCTATAGGTATTGACATTGCCTACAGTATAGTAGCCAAATTTATTTTTGTCGCTATAGGGATGAAACATTAGTCAACCAACCACTCTTGAGGAACACTTTCTGTGTCAAAGCTAATGTCAAACTGTACTCGAGGACTTTCAATTCCTTCGCAACTGTGCAGAATTCTTGTATCCATTAAAAACCAAACATTGTTTGGACCAACTAATTTATGCACTGGAGTTACATCGTGATAGGTTAAGTGCTGTATTGCAAGTTCACGCATCAAAGGATACCCGTGCTGTTGATAATAGATAACACCACAGTTGGGACCACCGTCAAGTATATTGTATGCTAATCTGTATTCTCTTGTGGTGTCGGTATGAATCCCACCAGTGTCACTGTTACAATGTCTGTAGTTAATACTAACATCCTTGGGGTTAGGTGCAATGTTTTCTTTAAACCATTGTGCAAATTCTGGTGTTGTTGGAACACGAACCGCAGGACTGGCAAGGAACTTTTCGTTACCGCGAGTAACATTCCTATATCTGATTTCATGCATGTCAGTTTGGTTTGGCAAATTATTAACGTCTACTTCCACCTCATCAAAAAATTTCTGCGGAGGTCTCGGTAAATCGGGTAAAAGTTTATAGTACGGCCACATTAGTTTTCTCCTTTTCTTAGTTCTGTCATAACTCGAGACAGTTTTTTACGCATCTGTGCTCCAAATGCTTTTACAGCAATGTCTGATGTTAAGTTAATATCTGTAGTTATCAAATTATCTGTTGCCCACTGCTGAAATTCAGGATCTCGCATGGCACGAATAAATTCTCTTGAATACCATTGCTGAATTTCAAGATCAGTTTTAGGCGGTAAAGCCAACAAGTATCCGGTAGAAAATTTATAGTTGGGTAGCGTGGTATAGGTTTTTGGAAACTCAGTCGAGTTAGAAGATTCTTCGGTAATGGCAAGAATTCGTACTCGTCCGTCTTTTGCTATTTGATAAACACTACTTAATGTAGTAATACCAAAATCAATTTGTCCCCCAACCACGTCGGCAATCTCTGGCGGAAAACTTTTGTAGCCAATGTCTTTGACCATTTTTTTATTGCCATTGGTTTCGTGCATCAAATATTCATATGCTACACGTATTGTGCCGCCGGCTTGTCCTATGTTAATAGGTTGTGTGGTTGTTTTTAAAAGATCCGTTAACTGTTTAAAATTTGTCACAGGATTTTTTGCACTGGCAATAACTGCGAGAGGAGTTTGTCCTATTACAATAGGTGTGGCAAAACTATCCCAAGAGTATTTCTTAAGATTTTTATTTGAAATATCATTAACAACAAACAATGTTGGTATGCTTGGAACGGCAACAGAATATCCATCGTGTTTTGAATCATACAATTCATTCATTGCAATGATTCCGTCAACACCGGGTTTAGGTTTAACAATAAAATTTACTCCAGTATTGGCTGTAACAACGGTTGCTAATTTTCTAAAGATAATTTCGTTACTGGATCCTGCTGGGTAACCGGTGATTACTGTAATGGGGGTATTTTTATCAGGTTGCCAAGCATAGGCAGAACATGACAGTATGGCCAAGGCCACTAATAAGTATTTTTTCATAGTTGTTCTCGGGTTATATTATTTTGATTCTTTTGTGCATCCGTGCGCCATTCATGTGGATAATTAACATCGATCCTTAGTACATAGCGATCGTAGAATCCAAAGTTTGAACTGCCGTGATACACGTTTTCTGATGACCATTGGTAAACATCACCGGCCCGCCATTTTAAAAAGTTATCGCCAATCTGGAAGGCCTGCCCATGTTGCCAGTCATCCATGAACATGAGCAATCGCTTGTAGGGAGTATTGGTATCGTCAGTACGACGTAGACCGTTTTCTTCGTATTTGAGGCGGTCAACGTGCATGGAAAGATATTGACCGGGTAATTGCAAATTGACTACTAAAGTTATTTCTTCTGGTGATGCCTGTACCAGCTGAGCAATATCATCAATTACAAGAGCTCTGATACCGTCAGGTACTTCTATATAATTGATACCGGTATTTTCCGAAGATTCTTTGGTTTCGGGATCGTTAAACAACCAGTCTGAGATCTGCTGTTCAGATACTGCTCCACCGGTGTTGAGTGCAGCCAGCTCGGCATAATTTGCATCTTTCCAAAAATTTCTGAAATACGATTTATCTTTGAGATTTTTTAACGGCTCCAGCAACGGGCACAAGTGAGATAAATTAGCCACTGGCAAATAATCAAGCTGATTTAACTCAGGTTGAGCCACTTGATTTGCCAGCTGGTATTCATACCATTGTTTCATTTAACGATTTTCTTTTGGTAATTTTTTTAATGTCTGTATGTCACGCTGTTGTAAATTGCCCAATACCTCTGGGCGACCCCCGATGTTTTTAATACCCATGGTCACAATTTCTTTTTGGAATTTGCTGGTTTTTGCACTTTGATTTATTACGCGATTCATTTCGGCCACAACTTGTGGTGGAGTTCCGGCTGGAGCAAATAATCCGTAATAAACTCCAAAACGTAAATCAGGATGTTGTCGACTAACATCAGCAACATCAACATTGGGCTGTATACGTTGAATTGCAGACAGCGATACCGAATCCATTGTGGCTATTACTCTAACCCGACCACTTTCAATTAACGGAATCAATGGCGCAGTATAGTTATCCCATATAAAAGGAATATGCCCACCAACCAGGTCAGTATCCATTGGAGCCGATCCTTTGTAGATAACAATGTTAGGGCGAGGAAGGTTTTCTTCGCGGGCCCACTCATAAAAAATATTACTCAACGGGCCATTATGAAATCCAATATTAAATTTTTCTGGGTTAGCCCGTATATAAAATTTAAATTGTTCATAGTTTTTAATTGGACTATCGGCAGGAACAGCCAGTACCATGCCAAATTGATTTAAAAGACTAACTGGTACAAAACTGTGCTCGTTGTATTCCATGCCAGTAGCACCAAATGCAACATTGGCTGACATTGCACTGGTGGCTGCAACCATTAAGGTACGTCCATTAGGTTGTGCCCGTGCTGCCGCATTTGCTCCAATTACAGCATCGCCGCCTGGGCGATTTATAACCACAGTTGGCCACCCATAGTCACTAAACATTTCGGCTACCAAGTGTGCGTGATTACTGGTACCACCACCTACAGCGTATGGAACTATAATTTCAATATTTTCACCTTTGGCATTGAACACTGGTGAAGCTACTGCAATACTGCTGAGTAAAAATATTACAACTGATAAGATTGATCGTGTCACTTTATTCCCCAAGATTGTATTCCTTAGACCAGGTTGTTTTTAATTTAAACACTTTCCCTGGTTCTGCTAAAAAATTTTCATTTAAAAATTCATAAAATCTATGTTCGCTTGCAAGATTATACAGGCCTTTAACATAGTTTACAGCAATTTTATTATCCTTTTTCAATCTGCCCAACAGAGAAGGGTCGGCATAATGGTTATTCAAATCACCAATATTAACAGATGAATCTATTGCAAATTCTTTCATATGAGTTATAATAAATTTTCCATTGATACTTATTCCGTCGGACAACTCATCATGCCGGCCTAATAGCGAAGCCCATATTTTATATCCGCCCGGGAATCCGTTTGGGTTAACTACAGTAGCATAGTTTTCTGAATTTTCAATATTTTGAAATCGTTTCAGTACTCGTTTGGCCAGGTGACTTTGTTTTAAATGTAGCATTGGCTCCAGGAAAAAAGATTCAACGTTGGGCTGACCCAACACACTATTTAATAAAACATCACTTTGTCTTGAATACCATGACCCGTTGCGTTTGAAAACAAAAGGCTTTTCGTACCCAACTACAAGTCCCCAATGATGCCCGGCATGATTACGTTCGCATAAAAACTTAGTGGCTTCACCGCCAGTGCCTACAGCAAAATATTTTCCAAGATCTCCGCGATTTTGAAAAATCCATTCGTCATTGCGAATATCTATGCCTTTAAGATCCGTGGTATACTCATCATAACTGGTGATACGAGTAGTTGGATCCCAGTGATTTGCCTTTAACCAATTCAAGTGATCGGTGGGGTCTTGGATTAACTGACCATTTGTTGTACGCCAAAGACTGGTATCAATTTTGTACAGAATTTCGTCAATATGTATACCATTGCGTTTGAAAACATTATATATAGTATGACTATCAGTGCCACCCGACCAGGCTAAAATTAATCTTTCATATCGGTCACGCAGACGGTGTGCGTGTTGATCCATTAACGTTTCAAACGATTCTGCAGGTTCTTGAGTCCAATCCAGCTGATCATATTCTGCATCGTGACAATAAAACTGTACAGGCTTTCCACTCTGAAAACTTTCGTAGTAAGCAAGATACGGATTGTAAATCTGTTTATTGTTGACTTGATAGTGGATCATTGAAATTGTAAAGTGGAGCCCCCGAAGGGGCTGGTTGTTTCTGTTACGAGGCATTTCCTGCCCTAAGCGGTGTTTAGGCCGCTAATGCGAACTGTTCGTCGTTTGCGTTTACGTTTTTTTGCTTTTTACGAGTTGACCTCTCGTGTTGCCTTGTTCGCTATCTCACCATGTCGAAACCTTGTCATCCCCATTAGAAAGTGTATTAACACATAAGTTTCGAACCTTATGCTAACCCGCGGAAGGTGTACCGGTACGACTCCGCATTTATGTATTAAGTGGCTAATACACTTTCTGGTGGAGATGCCGGGAATCGAACCCGGGTCCACAATGCCTTCACTACAAAGGAATTACAACAATAAGAAAACTCTCTGTGGCGCTTGAATCCGCGATAGCCCTGCTCTTCATGGCCGGTCCTTGTTCATGGTCGACATTGACAAGTATTTCGGTGTTCCATTGTAGCTACTCAGAAAGTTTACTTATTGCTGATCGTTGTCGATCCAGTCTTTGACTTCAATCATAATGTAAATTAATACACTTCCTATCAACAATACTGCAAAAGCGGTAAACATTTAATTGTATCCTTTTACAATATTGCCATCAATTTTTGGATTACCACGTGCGGCTGCTTCTTGATGATTTTTAGCATGTTCGCGATCACGATCACGTTCTGGTGGTAGTGCGCCACACCCCAACCTTGCCCACTCCTTTTCGGAGTAGTAGTATCCAGAAACTGGCTTTTTCTTATCCATGGTAAAACTATTTAGTTTGAAGTTTGAGTTGTTTTAATATCTGTTTAATGCGCCAAACAACATAGTATGGTAATTCTTTTAACAAAATTTTAGGCATAATAACTCCTATACAATATTGGAAAATGTTTGAGAGTCGAATTTTGGAGTCCGGTGCTTCCAGTCCTTAGCCATTGACACGGTTTTATCAGAAGGGTAAGATGGCCCTATCCTTCATGAGTCTGTGCGTCCACAAACGATACCCTCTTTACGTCTCAAACACTTACCAATATTGCTGGGGGTTTTATCCCCCAGCAGTATTATTACTCTGCTACAGCTTCTTTAGAAGCGGCACGAGCCTTGATTGCTTCCAAGGAAGGCTTAGAAGCCTTAACCTTAGCACCAGATGCTTTAACAACACCAACACCGTTGTACTTAGTATCAGCGGCATCAATAGCAGCACGATAGTCAGCATTAGCATACAAGTCAGTAGACTTCAAGAAAGTTACCAACTCTGGCTTGGTCATTGCTTTTGGCAATTCCATAAGATTGATATCGCTATCAGTCTTAGCCAAGATTTTAACACGAGTCATATCAGTTGCAAAACGCACCTTGTATTGACCCTTAGTCTTAGAAACACCACCAACTTTAAATTGCTTATCCATTTTAAAACACTCCATTTTTAAGTTAAAAACTACAGTTAAATAATGCTGGACACACTCCAACATATTTCATATTATAGACTGATTCGAATTTAGAGTCAACCTAAAATATGAAATTCTTTTACCAAAATTACTTGGCAGCTTCTTTAGCCACAGCTTGAATTTTGGTTACACCCGTTTGAGCAATATTGGCCACGCCTTGTACGCCAATGGTAGCAATAATAATACCCAAAATGATTCCAATAATTAGTTGCATGATTACTCCTTGATTTCTACTTTGGTTGCGAGATCCGATTCTTCGATTGCTTCGTGTAGTGGTACCAGATCTCGACCGTACTCACTGACATACCAAACTCCAGAATCCATTAGATAGAAGTATTCACACCCAGATCCATCCATGTGGCTAATCCATTCCTCTTCACTGGCAAAGGATCGAAACTCTTGGTTGAGTTCACCGCGATCGCGACCATAAAAAGTTGTTTCCGAACTGACACTGGTTGGACCAAGGTTGAAATAGTTTCGTTCTTCTGTGGTTTGATCAAACGAATGCTTCGAACCAATGTCAGCACCCAAGGAACTGATGTTGCCTAATGCTACTAAATTATTGGCCTTAGTTGAGTCATAAAAAGCCAATAAGATGCGTCCGTTGTGGTCCAAATAACCATCCCAGTGGCAGTAGACTGCCTTGATACGAGTGCCGTGTTTGACAGCAATACTTGAACGAGTTCCCATTATACACTCTCCAACATATTAGCAGGTACGCGATACACACCAACGTGGGTACGGACCAAAATGTTCTTGATATTAACCTTGTCTACTGTACCTTGGTAAACTTGACCATTGCGGTTTGATGTAAACTTGACAGAGTCACCTTTACGGAATACACAGGTATTCTTGCGAGCTATCTGAGTACGGGCAAAAGTAATTGCCTGGGTAATAGTATCTAATTCAGCATTGGTAAACTGACCTGCTACAATAGCACTACGAATGTCAACAATGTTAATCATATCCGCTCCTTAAACAAAATCAAAGGCATATTCGCCGGTGTCGCCAATGGCATTGATTTGAACCTTGCCCAGACCCAAACTTTCGCTCAAACGATGAAATACCTGACGAGCTTGGGTTTCAGTAATGGTGCAAACAAACAAGGTACCATTGAACCACTGGCATTTTACAGGCTCATTAGTAAGTGTTACCTTAACTAATTGATCTACACAAGTTTCAAACATTTCGGCTCCTAATTTCTAACTATATGTAATATTATAGCAAATACCGAATTATGGGTCAACCAAAAAAGTGATAATATTTGTTGCCTAAAAACAACACCGCTAAACCGCCCCAAAATAGCCATCCTTCGGGGTGTCTGGCACTTAATTTAAAGTCTACAGAGCTGGGCCAGCTGGATGCCAAAGTAGCCGAAATAACCCAGAATTTTACAGCACCGATCCAGGTAAAATCGATGGGTTGCAAATAATGAAACAGCAACCAAGCAACCGGTACGCCCAACATTGGTGCCATACTGATTGGAACACAATTAAACCAGGTAATGTTGGCAAAGTTCACATAGCCAATTATTCTTGAATCTTTTTCTGGCAATACACTGATTTTGGTTGGATTACCACCCATGACTTTGCCAACAGTCCAGTGTAGGGTTTCGTGCATGACAGTACCGGGCCAGGCCACGATCCAAAATGTTTCGCTATTCTTGAGATAAAAGAACATCCAAGCAGAGGTTAGCAGTAACAATACCAATATCATAATTTTGGAATACGGTATGTAATACCCTGTTCAGTTGATGCCTTAACATAACCCTTAGATGCATATTCCTCTTCAAGTAAACGTAAATTAACACGATCACGAACACGAGGCTGATCCAGTTTAATACTGATGAATTTTTTACGATATGTAATATAAACACCACGAGCAGAATAAACATGTTCAAGTCCAAGTTTAACTCGTTCGGCTGTTATTTTTTCTGCTTCAGTATAGTGAGTACTGGCAATTAAAGATTTCATTGAAGCATCACGTGAAGCGGCATAGGCATAATAACCAGCTGATTTAGTTTCTAATTCTTTTTCTAACATAGAATGCTCCATTTGTAATTTACAAACTATATTATAACAAAATGGGATTTTATGGTCAACCAAAAGAAAAACCCTACTGTTAGTAGGGTCTTTGGTAGGTTAGTGAGTACTAACTTAGTGAGATTCTAAACTTAATGCTTGATCTTGTTGATTTAGATATGCGTCATTTAGTCGATCAAGATAGCCCTGGTTACGTAGGATTTTAAATGCTAAATTTTCTACACCAAATTCGCCTTCACTGTCTAACCCCGATCGACGCATATTGCGTAACTTGTCCTTGATGCGTTTTAAATCTTGTGGATCATCAGCTGTTTCAATTGCCGAAGTAATTTGTTTAATAAGATCAGCTACTTTAGCGTTTACCGCAGAATCGTCAACCGAAGGAGGATCGTAACTGGGTTCTTTGATCCATTGATTATTGAGTAGACTATACATACCAGCTGACACAGGAGGCTTGGCAGTATCTTCAATATATAACTCTACTTCATGTCCGCGGATTGTGATGTCGTGCTGGTTGTTCCAAATTTCTTTTTTAGCACGATACAATGCTTCGGCTACGTCATCACATTGTAACTCTTGATAGTCGGTAACAACGTGTAGGTCAAAATCACTGTACTTGGTATAATTAAAATTGGCCAGGCTTCCGGTTAACACAATGTCATGTACTTTGAATCCGGGAATTTCTAAATATTGTTCAAACACTTGAGCAATTTCTAATAGACGTTCGCGAACTTCAGTACGCAACTCGGTGCCGTCCCAGGCAATAGGATTTAACCTATTGTGGTAGGCTACATTATTTTTAACAAAGTCGCGAGCTCTCATTGCTTACTGTCACCTAATTTTCTTGCTATTTGTATCTGTTTGATCATTGCATCTAACTGACCTTTGCTTATTTCTTTCTTGGCAACAGGCAGTTGAGTTGCAGGAGCAGGATCGTCTTTACGCGGTACTGTTCCGTATTTGGTACGCATTGGATCTTGACGTGTTGGTTGTACTGGGGTTACCTTAATGCTTTCATTAGCATTTGCTGGTTGAGTATTTCCCGCACGGTACACTAAATGTGCGTCATCACGTCCAGTTAATTGATTGATATACGTTTTAACTTCAATTGGAACACTTCTGGTATTGTCGGTAGCAGTTTGCGTTGTTACATATCCATAAACTCTATCACCGGACTTAACTTCGTAGTAGTCGCCAGTTGCAGGAGGCTGTGTTAAAAAGCCTCTTGGTGGTGTGGCAAAGTTTTGTTCTACATTAACATTGGTGTCTTGTACCCCATTAGCTGAATCGTTAGATGCTTTTGGTCTAATTTCTAAATTGTCGGCGTTTTCAAAGTCATGTAGCGTGGCTACTTGTTTTAATAATCGTTGTGCTTCAACCTTGTCAACTTTGAGTATGTTATCAATTACACGACCTGTTGGTGTGTAAACAACGTCCCAGTCTTGTTTTTGTTTATCAGGATCTTTAGGTAACTCTTGAATAGCAAGACGACCTTGTGGTAATTTGTTGTCGCGTTCAAACTTACGCATTATCTGTACTAAGCTACTCTTACGACCTTCTTGTTCGTAGTGTACTTCGCCAGTCTTAGTATCGTAAACTCGCCAGTTTTTAATTTCTTCTGGGGGAGCCGCTTTAATGTTTTTAGCAAGGCGCTCACGTTTGGTCAGTTCAGGTTCTGGCTCATCGGACTCTACTGGGCGTAAGTTAAATCCAATACCTTGTCCAGCGTATTTGTCATAAACTGCATCGGCAGCACGACCGCGTGTTTCGTATCCACGTAAGACTTCTAAAGTCTCACCAGTGTTGACGTCGTAGACTTCCCAATCTCCGGTTTCAGAGTTTGATGGCAATAACCGGTATTCTTTCTGGAAGCCTTCCATACTACCGCCGGGACTGATCTTTTTATGAGCACGTTCCCAAGCTTCGCTTTTGGTATACCCGTTATAGGTTTGACCTTCTACACGTTTGCCGTTGGCATCGTATAAGACCCAATTGCCTGTTGGCTCTTTTTCTAACTGTTTGTCGGCCCAGGCCTTTTTAAGTTCTGTACTTGATATTTCGCCAGTGGCAAACTGAGCAAATAAATTTAATGCCGAGTCGCCAGTTGGCGCTATTAATTTGTATAACTTCTTGTAATATTCGTTACGATATGCAGCAGGATCTCCGGCTACTACCATTGCTTGTGCATAACGTAGCAGGGTATTCTTTAATTTATCAATGTCTTCGAAGTAGTTGCTACCACCAGCTGAACGGAATTCAATATACTTGGCGCCACGTTGTTTGTGTGGCTGTGTAGAGTCTACTCCGCCCTTGGGATTGATACTGGTATACTTGCCAAACCCATGATTGTTGATCTCGAGAGCTTTTTGCGCTAACTCTAATAAGTTACTACGCATCAATTCTAATGCACCGCCAATGGCTTCATCGTTGCCTTTAACACGTTGGCGGATCTTTTTCATTGCAGCTTCGCAGAAGTGATTACTTGAGCGACCAAAATCTTTTAACACATATTCATCGCCTAAGAATAAGGCCAACTTAACATAGTCAACATCGCCGCCTCTATGCGGCAAACTAACTCCCATATGGAAACCAGTTGAACTGTTAGCGTATGCGCCATTGTCCTCAGCCCAGGTAAAGAAGTCTTCCATGAACTTCAGACATTGTTCCAGTGGCATTGGCGGACTAACAATCTCCATAGCCATGTTTTCTGAATCGTCTGAGTCTAAACTTGAGTCTGGTTCAAAAATCCAAGTTTCGTCATCCCGAGTAGCTGAGTGATATCCGCCAGACACTTTAGTCTTAACGCCCATACGCTCATGTAAGTCATCGGCCAAGCGTTCGGCTTCATCTTGATTCCAACCGCCTTCATTGCTACTACCAGTATAGGTAATAACCGGCCACATTAGATTAAATTCGTTAGCAACGTCACTCATCCACCGTAGGCCAACATCATCAAAGAAACTGCTGTCATCATCCATATAAAAGTCACTACGGAACTCATCTAACACTTCGTCGTAAAAGCCATCTTCGTTGTTTAGTGTTTGTTCAACATCCTCATTGAGTACATCCTCGGCAATGCCACGAGCTTCGCTATAATGAGTAATCATCTCTAACTGCTCTTCGGTCATTTCTGAGCCGCGTATTTCTTTTCTCTCCATACGACTGTGTAGTTCTTCAACAGCGTCGGCTTCTTCGTCGGATAGATCTAAGCCATCTACCAGAGCAGCGTGTATACGCTCTTCCCATGGACGTTCTTCTAACCACTTTTCTTTAATTAGATCATCACGCTGGTCTCGCCAGTCGTCGTACATCTTTTCATCCATCCATTCCATGTACTTTTCGTCTAAATCATCTCGTAGTCGTTCTAACTCACGGCCACTGGTACCGTAGCCGTACTCATCGTATTCAAAGAAGTTTATAACATCATCTATGCTACGGCAACGTTCATCGGCATCGTAGTCGGGTTCGGGATCTTCGTCATATTCAGGTTCGCCACCTATGCCGGTAAACACTAATTCTGCTTCAAACCCTGCCATAATACCTTTGGCCGCATCACTGTGAGCAAAAGTATTAAGACTCGAAGGGCTCATCTTGAGCTCATCAAGTTGTTGTTCTAATAGGGTTCTAATTTCAGATAAACGCATAAAATGTCAAAAAAATAGGGTAAATGTTGTTTACCCTATTATTTATCGTAGACTTAGTTGATTAGTCTACAGAAGCATTAGCACCGCAGAGTTTGCGTTTAGCGTTGGTTAATGCACCAAAATCTACAGGCCATTCTTTACCCGGTTGTAGTTCTGTTGCACCTTTTGGAATAACAAAAGCAACACCAGCTTGTTGCATGATCTGTGCTACTGGCATACGGAACTTGGTTAAATCGTTGCCCAAGTTAGGATATGGTGCTGTGTGTGGGAACATCCAGCCTGCATATTGTCCTGTGTTTTCATCAATAACAATCTTGTAAAAAGCGTGTGGAACTACAACGCCCTTACCAATTACTTTATCACCTTGTGAGTAAATGCCGCCACTTACAATGTTAAAGTTGTGACCGCCTTGGAATGCCCAACCACGCACCGAAGTTTCTAATAGCTTCCAAATACCGCGGTTTAATGAGCCGGCTTGTGGACTCATGTTGGTCATCAAGAATGATTCATATTCAACCTGTTGATCCCATGATTGGTCACCGTCTGGAGCCATATGTCCTTTGTCGTAACCTGTACCTGCGTAGTCACCTGGAACAGCACCGTTAGGAACTGAAGCATCTGCTACGAAAGCGTTTGAACGAGCTACGCAACCTAATGCATGTCCTGGTGTTAATGTCCACATAACAAAACGTGGTAGTTTTGCTGGAGCATCGTAACCTACCAAATATGCTTCGCGGCAAATTGGTTGGATATTACCTTGTACATTTGGCAATCCATATGGTGCGTGTACTTGGCATTGTGCTACTGGATTTGGCTGGCGTTGATTCCATGCAAACACTTGAGTGCTGGTTAAAGCAACAAGGGCCAGGGCAACAACCGTGATTAATTTTTTCATTGAAAATCTCCTGTTATGATTTATTTATGGTAGGGGACAAAAGCCGGAATAGATTCTATACCTTTTGCCCGGGCTGCTGTAACACGGTGATTTCCATCCAGCACCCAGCCTTGATCATCGGCTACAACGGGTCGGTTAAAAATGTCGTGTTTTGTAATGTTCTTGATATGATCCCAATCAAGATCAATAACTCTGCGATAACGATCATCTTGATCGTATTTTTCTGGACTACTAAGTTCTTCAGTGGGAACCATTTTTAATATCCAGGTCTTGTGATCTAAAATTGGATCATCTAAATGATATTCTTTATGAATACCCTTTACATATTTTAATACCTGTTGATTTGTATAGAGACGTTCTTTAATGTCAGAGTCTTCGTTGGTCTGTTCTATTTCTTTTTGTAAAACTGCCAGGGGTTCTTTGAACGTACGAGTAAATCGGCCATGTAGTGCAGCCTGTAATTGTTTTAGTGCAGTTGCACAATCTTCATCTCGGTATAAAATTCCAATGCCACCATTGGCTTCCCATAGGTGTATGTTAGTATCATAGTCGTCAATTAGAATGTTAGGCGTGCCATCGGCCTGCTTGGCATATTTGAACTTTTCATGATCAAATAATACAGCACGTGGTGGATTGCTTTTGAGATGTTTTTGTAACCACTCAGATTTTTCACGGCTACTTTGTTCTACTTCACTTAACAATGGACTACTTAAAATACTGTATCGATTTGCAAGTTTAAGAACACCGTGTATTAATCGACCGGCATTGGGCAAGGGTTTTAGGTGTAGGAAATATCCTGGCTTTTTTGCAATTTTATCAATTTTGCTTTGGTTAGCTCTACGTTGACGACGTGCATCGCGCCAGGTTTTTACACCGTGATGTTGAGCAATAGGACCAAAGAAATCAGCTAAAACACCATCCATGTCTACATAGACAATTGGACGACTTTCAAGGCCGTTGGCTATTTCAAAAAATTTCATAGTAATATATTTATTGCTATGAACTTAGCTTAGCCGTATATTTCTTCGTAGAATTTTGTAGTGTTTTGCAGATATAAATGAAAGAAACTGCGTTGACGTGCAACAACTTCCTTGCTAATTGTAACCCAATTTGGTAGATCTAAGGGCATGTTGACTTCTGTTTCGCCTAACATATTACGTGACCGTAGTCCGTGTTTGTTGCACAGGTGTCGTATGGTGGTATTTGATGTGATACAATGCATGAATAGCTCTTGATATCCACGATTGCGAGCCCATAGTATGGCTTCTTCAATTAATTGATTACCAATGCCTTGTCCACGATACTGTTGATCAACAATAATGCCAAATTCAACACTTGACCCGTTTACAGCAATATGTATTGTTCCGACCCATTGATCTTTTTTAAGTGCTACTAAAATATAGTGATCTGAAGGATCGGCGATAATTCTACTGACCAAACTGTCAACTACATAGTCTGTTGCTGCCATACCAAAATAAAGTTGGCGTGTTTCTGCATCCTGGCTTTTTAACCAAGTCCCATAGTCAGGAAATTGTTTAAATGGCAGGAATTGAGTAACTATCATATTAATACCAGTATTGGCCTTTAACCATTGCTTCGGCACGTGCCTGTTGTACTGCTTTGATAGCTTCGTAAATGTCATTTAAAAATTGTTTCATAGTCCACGGCTCCAGTACAGGCCTTCGTTGTTGTTTTCGTACTGTTTTGTCCAGTACTCAACTTCTGCTGCATTAGTTGGCTGTTTGCTATTGATAAATTGCTCTAATTGTGATTGCTCGTTTACGCTAAAAAACTCTGTAAGTTTTTCTAATAATTGTGTCATTGTGTGACTCCTATTCTAAGTAAAAACCATATTAGTGTTTCTACTTAGATATTTATCATGCAATGCAATACAAAATATTAAAGTTTTATTACGAGATTAACATTTAGAAAAAGTTTGATGTTTTAGCCAACGCTTCATTCCATGTGCTGTTTTTAGACTAAGTCCATAATGGGCAAATCTATCGCGCCATAGGAAGAAACTTCTGCCATGACTACCACTTGATGTATCTACTCTGTAGCCTTCAAAACGGCCAATGTCCCATTGCCATTGATGTACCATTTCGTGTGCCAGAGTATTCCAAAACCACTGCGGGCAAAACCATTTATCCATTAATTTGATATGGCAATAACTACCTGTATCTTGTAGTTCATCTTCCCACTGGCAATAGCCCCAGGTCTGTCTGCGTGTACCTTGTTCTATATATGGTTTGCGTAGACGATTATCAAATAGATAAAAATTGAGTTTGTTGTATGCGTAGTTGATGTCTTTGTAACTTGGGCGGTATTGAAGTCGTCGTTGGTATGTTTTGCTTGGAAGCGGTGCTTCCATAATATAACGTATGGGATTGTGTCTTGCCATGAAAATGCCCTCGCTAAGGTATTTATAATATACCTCGCAAGAGCATTAACTACTACTTTATTCAATCATTAACGGCTTAGTTATTGACTGTAACTTGTCCTACTACAGCACCGGGCTTTTTAAGTGCTTCTGCACGTCGAGCTTTATACTCTTCGTTTTCCACAGGCATTAAATTCAAAGTAGATGTAGTACCGTTGGGATTAACCACACTTACTTCTGGTCCCTTTTGCACTGGCTGTGCTTGAGTTTTTGGATCTACTAAATTATCCAATTCGCGGAATTCGCGATCACGGTTTTGAATAAGGTTTTCCTCCATACGGTCTTGGTGTTTTGTACGAGCTAAAACATTATTATCACCCAATGGCAACTGTACCAAAACATAAGCACGGATTCTGGAGCCTTCTTGTACTACAGATTGTCGAACAACTGCGGCACCAGTAACATCAACGTCTGGGCAGAAGTTACGAATAGCGGTTGTGGTAATGCTGTTGCTATTTTTTTCTGTGTCTGTACGGAATACTTTGGTTTGGCTTCGTACCTTGCCCCCGGCTGTTTGGCAAATGCCTTCAAAGGCATTGGCACGAGCATTGCCAATGGCACCACTTGCACTGGAACTAACACCATCACCCACAGCATAGATAGCCGAGCCATCGTTTTTAGGAACGTCAGTAAACCAATCTGGAATAGTTTTAAAACTGGCTTCCATGCGTTTAACATCACGTTCGTCCGATTGCGATAACTTGGGCGTACTGCCACAAGCGGCTAACAAGGACGTTACTGCTACTACAAACACTAACTTCTTCATTTTACACCTCTTACTTTGGTTAACATACTTACTACTATAACACAACCTGAATTAATTGTCAATTTCATTTTCCCAACGATTAATAACAGGGCCTTTAAAATTTGGAGATCTACATACTGTTGCTTGACTGGAGTTTTCTCCAAATTGTTCTCGGACCGAAAGACAGTTGGCAAATTTAGCCGGTTCTGGCTCTGGACAACTGGCCTTGATAAAACGAATATAGTAATTAATAACTGCTTTACTTCGCTTCTCCCAAAATGGTACATTGTCCAATTGGTTTTTTAAAAAGGCCAACTGCTCGGTTCGGTGACTACAGTCGGTTCTATAGTAATTCAAATCTTGAAAATCCATGACTTCTGTTTTTGGGCTATGTAACAATTCGGCCTGCGACAGCACGGGCATGGCTAACAAGATAACAGCAAGAACTTTAATAGTTTTCATCGGCAATAGTATTGTAGTCTGCGTACATATTGATCGATGGCACTATCATAACTTTCTTTGTCGTCATCGCCCTGTACAGGTTGGTTTTTCAATTTGGTTAGATATCTGATATGCCGATCTCGATTGTAACAGTCGGGATCAGGACCATACATAGTAAATGTAACTTCATACGGGGGTCTGGGCGATGTTAGCATTTCTGGCATTGCACAAACCGCCGGCGAAGTTAAAAATCCAATTATGGCGCAGAGCATATCAGCGGCGGTGGAATGTTACAACTTGTTTAATGGCCTGTTGGGCAGTGGTATAGTCAACTTGAGCATTACGTTGAACATAACGAACAGCATCGCGGGTATTAAATTGCAGTTGAAATACAGCCTCTGTGGCCATTGCTTCTAAACGACTCATGACTTCTCCTTACAGGTTAAAAAATTAATATTGTGCTCGGGCCAAACGTGCTTCGCGGGCTCGATTCCAACTTTCGTTCATTCGAGTTTCAAGACCCCAAGACGCTGAACCAATAAATCGATCCACCCAGTCGGTATGTCCAACACCGTCATCTCGTTCGTAAAAATTATAGTCAACAGTCCAGCGTGGGGTTAAACTAACCTGTGCATTTCCGTCGTGTAGTGCAGGCAAATTGCGCCATTGGAATGTTAAACGTTCAATAACCTGTGTCCAATATTGCTTGGTCCAAGCGGTTTCGGACCTGGCCAGTGCATCTCTTGCGGCATCAAGTCTGGCGCCTAATATATTGATTCTATCTCCCAAATAACGGTAGTTAGCCATATTGATACTGCTACTACCTTCTTCTACTGTAGTGAAAGATATTAAGTTCATTTTTGTTATCCTACTTTGTTTAACTTAGATTAAGTATAGCAGGAACAGAATTATAGGTCAACTCAAAGAAAAAGCCCCATAATATGGGGCTTTGTGATGTTGTCTTTTTACAACAGGTGTATTAAACCGGTTGTGTAGGGCTAATAATGATAAATTTATTATCGGTAATGTCACCACCGCCTGTAATCGAAGCTAAATGAGCTGAGTATTCTGCATAGTACGCTGTTGCAGAAGCTTCATCGGCAAACTCTTGAACGATTGTAAGTGTTTTTGTAGAATCGCTCCAGGTCATTACTACAGGTGTTGTGAAATATCTTTGGCTAATTGCACGAGATGCGGCGATTGCATCTGCATCACCTCTGCAACTTGCTGCATGGAATGCGTCCATTGCGGCTTTGCTATCTGCAAAATCACCGGTTGGGCATGAGTATACTATTGTCTTTTGGATTGCCATGAAATTTGTCTCCTATGGGGCATACAGTTATTTATAGTATTTATTCAATTAAGGCAAAAAAGAAAGGGCCATTAAGGCCCTTTGATAGTTAAAACTAAGATTACTTAGCTAATAACTCTGATGCTAATTCAGCAAATGGCTTAGAATAATCATATTCTTTAGCCTTTTCAACTACTTGCTTAGACAAATCTAAGTTAGTGTCAAATAATGTTTTTACAAATTTAGCTTGAGCATCAACTACGGCTTCTAAGCTGGAACGCAAATTCTTGTCTTCAACGTAGGTCAAAGGTGTTTTTGTTGCTGTTGCTACTTGGTCTACTACTGATTTAAAATTGAACATTTTATTTTCCTTTATTAAGCGAAATGTTATCGCAAGACCCGAACTATTCAGCATCTTACGTACTGCTACATTTATTTATGATTATATTGTGCAACGCAACATTTTGCAACCTTTTCGGAGAAAAAGTTTTCAGGGTCGAGCCATCACTAAATAATATTATCTATTCAAACAGGAGAGTTAAAATGGATTTTACATTAATCGTAGGTATTGCACTTGTAGCCGTAGTTGCTTGGACTTTAATCAAAGCATTCAGCAAAAAAGAAACAGTAGTTGAAGCCGTTAAAGAAGAAGTTGCTGAAGTCAAGGTTGCAGTAGCTGAAGTAGCTAAGGTTGCTAAAAAACCAACAGTTAAAAAAGCCACAACACAAGCTGCTAAAAAACCAGCCGCTAAAAAAGCATCTACCAAGGCAAAAAAAGCCACTAAGTAATTGATGCAAAAAACTGATGTAGGGGTGTTTGTACCTGAAAATACAAACGCCCTTTTTCATTTCCATTTCACAAGATGTGGCCTTTCGGGATTCACGGTCTACAATAATTTAGAACCTTTTCGAAACAGTAAACACGCATACAAAATTGCCTGCTTACAAATGCCCTATCCCATTAGGTCTGAATTTGATAATGAAATTACAGATTTAACAGGGTTTGCGGACCATGTTCTTATTCTCATGAGTGAATTGCACGATCGGACTATTGAAATAGTCCAACGGCACGACCATCCTCGAGTAAGTTATTTTATCTGCGGCGATTTTAATTTTGATTTAGATCACAGTCCTGTGCATAAATTCTATGATTGGTTTACTACCACAGTACACTTTTATCGTTTTGTGCGTCCAGAAACACTCGATGTTCTCAATCCTTATGCCGTTAAACCCTACTTCTTTGACGCATTACTTGGTCGAAAGAAAAATCACAGAGATTTTGCATTTGCGAGATTAGACCCTGCCAAAAATATTGTACGTTATCTTGGTCAGATTAACAATAACAACTTCGACGATCCCGATAAGTGGGTCTGGGAAGATGAAGGACTTGAGAGAGATCGACCGGTTGAGTGGACCGTTGAACAATTCAAGTACTATGGCTATCGCATGAGCATAAGTCAAATCATACCACTAAGCGTGTACAATCAAACTGCCTACACTTTAATAGCAGAAACTAATCATAGCAACCATTATAGTTTCTATACAGAAAAAACAGTCAAACCCATTCTGGGCAGTAGATTATTTGTTTGTCTAAGCGGACAAGGTGCGTTACAAAATCTACGCAATTTAGGCTTTAAAACCTTTGACGGCATCATTGACGAAAGTTATGACAGTATGTCTGACTTTGAAAAACGGTGTAGCCTGGCTATGGACCAAGTGAAATTGTTGGAGCAACAACCACAGGCGGAGATTTTGGAAAAGGTGAAACCAATTGTTGAGCATAATCGAAATCTTATGCTGTCAACAGCATGGTACGATCAGTATTTTCGTCCTGCGTTTGCGTCTTACTTTTAGCAAAAGCAAAGCTGGCTAAATTCTTACCTTTGCTTTCGCACATGATATCAAAGTCTTGATTAAAACTCATTGCCCACTCGTTAACTGCACGATTCCAATAAAAGTCACTGTGAGCACGTAGGCTCTGTTTCTTGTAACCTTCTACCAGAAGTGCCTTATGCTCAGGTAACCTGGATGTATCATGTCCAACAAGTACGTCTTCGCGACTAACGCTATAATGGCAAGTAGGACGAACACCACGCCAACTATCAATAACTCGTTTAACACGGTCGTCTCCAGGTAGGATGTATTCTCCCTCACGTATCCAGTGATGATGAATATCGAGCACAATAGGTACAAGATCAGAAATGGTAAGACAATCATTTAACCCCCAGGCGTTTTCTTCGTTTTCGATGGTAATGCAGTTACGAGCTTCAGGTGACAATCGGTTGTAGGCACGTCTAATGCCTTCAGGCCCTTCACGGCCTGAGATGTGTACGTTAATCTTACAATCTTGGAATTGGGCTCCGAAACCCATCCAACGTGCCATAGTTGCATGATATTCAAACTCCTCTATTGAACGATTGACTATCCCAGGATTACTTGATGCAAGAACAGTAAACTGCCCAGGGTGGAAACTAAGGCGAACGCCGTTAGCCCGAGCAATATCTCCCACTCTCTTAAAGTGGGTTTCGGCGTATGAAACAACAGAAGGTTCCATCCAATAACCAGAAAAGTCCCCATGGGTATAGCAAGGAAGAATATCACTGCTAAGACGCACCATGCGTAGAGACTCTGGGAGTTCACTGACTCGCTCCACTAAGAGTCTTGTTGCCTCGATGTTTTGTACCATTAAATCCCATAACTTCTGCTCCGCTATCGCCCGTGTCTGACGGTTTAACCAGGCCACAGTAGTGGTACCTGTATTGTATTTACGAGCGGGGTCGGTAGATTTGATGCCTTCGGTTTGGTCTGGACGATCAATCCATTTGCAGGCAAAGCCGATACGTGGAGTAGTAAATGTAGTCATACCGCTATTATAGCAGTATATTATTTTATGGTCAAGCGATAAAACCTTGTCCAGAAATTTTGTGATACCAAGGATAAAATGGTTCTCGAACACTGAACAGCCACTCATTTTTGGTTAACCATAAAGTGGGTTCTGAGGCCCAATGCATATAACGTGGCAGAACTTCTAAGTTATTTACAGATAAATTTTTGATTTCTAATGCCGAATCCCCAACAGCATCTATAATTGTACATTGTAAGTGTATTGGTGCAAACAAATTCAAATACAATTCTGCAGTATTGTCTAAAATTAAATGCCCATTGAGACGGAGCCTATAGTGTACAGATCCGTGAGTAACTATGTCCAGACGAACACGTAATTGTTGGTCGGGATTAATATCCGTAATGTCGGAGAAATTGTTCATAGTCGGGTGCATAATCTAATATCGAGTTGTTTCTACTAAGTTCAAATGCTTTTAAAAAATCTACTAATTGATATCTAAGTTCTTCTGCATTATCAGGAACTGTGTAGGTAGTGATAAAATTATAATAATCTAATACAACATTGGCAATAACATCGGGTATCAGATCTCTACGACGAACATTGACCTGATCTGTTTTGGATAAATTATATTTTTCAATTAAATTTTTTAATTTAGTTGTAATCGACATACGTATATTGTCTGGCAGTAGCTCTATACGCAATGACTCGGGCTTAAATAATATATTACAACTTTCAGCAATGACATTTTTTTCAATCATGTACTCAAACAATTGATCTATTTCGTTGATAGTAAAAATGTTTGGTGTTATTCTTAGAGAAACGTAAAGACTTGAGTTGTTTCTTAGTTCCAAAAACTTGTCTGTATTGGCTAATATATTGTCTATCTTCCCCGGATATCTAATGTAATCATTTAACGCTGTAACAGATTCTATGCTGATACCCAAGTGAAACTCTTTGAATTGTTTTATTAGATATTCCAACCGATCATCATATATTGTTCCGTTGGTAGTTGTTCCAACAATAATTTCCTTGGACAGGCCAACTTCAATTAGACGCTCACAGATTATATAGAATGCAGGATCATATAGAGTCTCGCCTCCTAAAAAATGTATGTACTTAATGTCCGGAATGGCTGTTAGCTCATTGACAAATTTTTCTAATATTGCAGGATCTTGTGTCCAAGATTTATAGTCAGTTGGCTCAACAAATAATTGACTATTAATACGATGTAATTTTTTGTATTCTTGCTGTAGGCGACTGCTGGCAAACGGATCGCACATGATGCAGGCACTATTACAGGTGTTGCCAAGATCTATTTGTAAATCAGTTGGATAATAATAACCAATACCATCATTGTCGTAAGTATCAACAAATTTATCATAGTGCGGACTACTACGAGCGGTAAGAGCAAAATCTTTATCAGTAATTCCGCTTTTTAATAGCTGTCTACGACGGCCACTTAGTTTGTTAAAACTATCTTCGTAGTAGCAAGTAGAACACCCAGCAGGCTTTTTACCATCAAGCAAGTCTGTACGCAACTGACGCATACGATCATGATTGTAAAATTCCATTATAGAGGTTGATGCTAAGTTGACTGATGCGGCATCTTGTTTTTTATACCAGCGGCATTCTTCAAAACTACCATCGTAAGTAAGGCGGAGGTGGAACCAGGGACTGGAACAAAAAGAATCTTTTAACATTGATTAATCTATAATACCAAAATTAGCCCAACGTGCATCACCAAGTGATACCCATCCTAATGGACCACCAAGGCTTGGATTTTCATTAAAGACCACTGTGCCCTTAGGAGCATTATAACTGGGAGGAGTTGCTGCACTGGAAAATGCCATATTACCAATTTGTAGTTTTGGTATTACGGCGGTTCCGTCTGCGGTCAGTGTAATGTTTTTTTGTTTGTTACTACTTAACACCAGACTCTGCTCTCTTGGGGTTCCGAGCTGTGCTGTATTTGAACTTTGTTTGCCAATGCCTATTTCAATTTCTTCATCCCAAATACTCAAGGCAGTTGTAGGATCCATGGTGTTAACCCCAACACGACGATTTGATGTATATAACGTTTCGCTTAGTAAAGTTTCACCTTGTGTCTGTAAATCTTTTAATTGACCGACTGTTTGAAGTCTGCTGTTAAGGATCACGCCAGACAGAGTATTTCCTTCAATTACTGGAACTTGGCCCAGAGTTAAACGAGCAACATCTAAACTTTCTGTTTGTAATCTTGTTAGTATACGATCGTGAGTGGCTTCAGCAATAGTACTAACGTCAGCAATAATATTTTGATAAGTTTGACTACTCTTAGGAATTTCACCAGTGATAATTAAATCGCCATCAATGAGAGCGTTGCCTTTGATTTCAACTCGTGGAGCATATAATGTATTTTCAAATACTGTACCAGCATCCATTATTGTTAGCTGACAAGTAGTTGCTTTATCATCAATGCCGGTACTGGCAAAGTTAGCAACCGTGCCACCATCAATATTGTCTCCGGTGATTTTTAATGTTGCTGTGTTAATTGCCCGGCCGGGAATAGCATTGTCTACTAATGCTAAATGTTTTCCTGTAGAATTTAAATTGTTATCTAAAAAAGTTCTTGCCAACTCTTCTAAATTAATACCGTTGATTTTATTAACAATAAGTTCATTAATCTTGTTGGTCGAATCTGTATTAATTGTGTTGATAATTCTATCGCCAGCTTCAATGATTCTTTGTTCAAATTGAGTTAAGTCTGGCTGAAAATTTGTAATCTGTTGAGTAACCTGCGAGGTAATGATTGTGTTAATTACCTCTGGGGTAAGTAACTCATTTATACGACGTGTGATAACATCAGAGATCGAACCTTGTACCTGACTCTGTACTTGTTCTAAAATCTGTTTTGTTATGTCGTCTACTAAGTTTCCAAAACTTTCATTGAGTGCCATTGAATACCATTTTAATCGAATTTAATAGTAATTACGTGTTCGTAATTTTTCTTGACCAGTCCCTTATACATTAAGTTTTTATGAACTAAAAAGTCTGTGGCGCCTGCTGTAGCACTGAAATTAGCCAACTGTTTAAAATACATAGTATGTCTATCAAACTTACCAAATGTAGTTAAACCGTTAGTGGCCTGTGATATAGCATAAATTATGCTGTCCCACTGAGCGCGATCTTTTGGATTCCACACATGACTTTCCAAAAATATCAAACTATCTTTATCGTTTCTAACCAAACTTGGTTGGCTAAATTCTCGATCTTTGTAGTCTTGATTTTTATAGTCTCTTAATGTAGTTATGACAAGATCCTGGGCGAGGTCACAAATTTCTGCCACAGTATCTTTTTGATCCTGATCATCCGTGGCATAGGTAAAGTATTCATCAACAGCAACAACTACTTGAAATGCTTTATGGTATTTTTCTAAATCGGCGTCAGAAATGTATTCAAAGTCAATGTTCTGACTTTTTAAGTAATCTTGCACATCTGTGCCAATTTTGGTTATATAAATTTTTTCAGCAAAATCAGCAAGTACAAAACTGCTAAATCCAACAAATAATGCTGATGTCGGAGTTATATTATGAGAGGCAGAGATACTGTCAAGTATTTCTTGTTTTTTTGCTACGACTTCTGCTTGTCGAGAATTGTTTTTAAAAGCTAATAGATTAGCATCAGATATCTTAGAAAACGTCGGCATTCAATAAACCCTATTTAATTGTAAAATATTTATTAAATTCGGCGTTCTAAATCTAATGTCACACAATGGAAACCGCCACCTAAGGTTCTACTGTGTCTGAGACTGAGAGGAATTACTTCAAATTTGTGTTTGAGTAACAGTTTTATAAGAGCAGATTGTGCAGCATCTACAATAACAGTATTAGGATCTACAACCAACATGTTCATTGCAATCCATTTACTTGCATAGGGATATTGATAAAAATTCTGGGGAACTACATCTTCAACATAGATCTTCTCCCAGGATTTAAACACCCGGGGGCAATTACTGTCATTGACCCTGCTGGCGTTTAACATGACTAATCCTTCGCGTAAAGGAACTATGGTACTGTCAATGTGTACACCACTGTAAAAATTACATAATTCTATTTTAACATCGGGGAATTGTTCACGTAGCCAATTATAAGCCTGGCGGTTACCCGATGGTGATTCAAGATATAGCCAAGTATCATTTAGTCTACATACGTTAGCTGCATCAAGAATCATGCCTTCGTTCCTGGGCATGTAAATTACATCTCGAGCAACACTTGTAACGTGAAACAATGCTTCGCTTTCAACATTTCTACAAGGATACATCATAGCAGTATCTACTACTGTATCTCCATAGATTAACAGTCTATCGCGTGGGCAATAGTTATACATACCGCCAATTTCTTGGAAATTCATCACACCAGGGCGCCAAACATCAATGTTCATTCTTTCCAGAGTCGATGCTAAAATGTTTAAATCTATATTGGCTTCATCGATAATATGCTGTGGCACCGGGCCGCTGGGAACTGGAGTTTCTTTCCAAAGTGTTTTTTCACTTTCCAGAGCAAATACTGGATCGTTGGTTGGCCAATTTGCATAATCGGCTATGCCTACTACTACACGTTTTAGAGGATCCCACTCATTATAGGTGCTGATCATAAGTGTCCTGTGACCTGTAGAGTATATCTGGGAACTGTACCTCGATTACCAGCCATGTGAGGAGTATTGTAGGGCCATTCAATTACTGTGCCAGCTTGCCATTCTGTTAGTACATCTCCAGCAACTTCGCTTAAATGTCCCGGAGCCCAGTCTTCTAAAAATATAATAGCACGTCTAATTGTAGTTTCAAGCCCCTGCAGATTGAAAAGATCTATATACTTTTTATAAAGATCTGAGTGTGTGGGTAGCACGGTGCCCGGCATCATACGATAGTAGCTGGTGCCAATGTCCTTCCACCCAAAACGTTGAAATGTACGAATGACACGGTCATTCCAGACTGGTTGTGGACTACGCATATCGCACATATCCCCAACAAAATTATTTTCATATCCTTCGGCTAACCAACGAGCTACAGATTCGGGATCATTAAAATCCTCACGTGTGTAATCAAGTGTTTTGTAACTGTCGGTCCAGAAAGGAGTAATGAAAAATTTATTGTACTCGCGTGTTGCCATAATGGATTACTTTTATATATTGGTTAGGTGTTGTGTAAGTTCTCCACGGGTCTATTACAATACTATAAGGTTCTAATGTACAATATAATTCTTGTGTTTCACTAACTCCCGCATATCCATAGGTAACTTTTTTATTATGTGCCAATAACACACAACCTTTAATAGTCCTTGGATTTGATTCTTCTGTTAAAGGATCAATGTAGACGGGATCAATGCCCATTTCCTTTAGGTAGTAGCCTACTAACAAACTGTAGCTACCTTCTAAGTATGCTACATCGGGCTTGTAGGCTTTGCCATGAATATACACTGGCATACCTTCTCTGTTGTCGTAGATAAAACGTGCCATGTTCTTTGCTTGAATTTCACGTGCTTTCATGATAGTATCAAAGATGTCATAACCCAAATCTAAGTTTTCTGCAAGGTAACGCAAGGCAATGTTATCACGAGGATGACATGGCCCTGCATCTCCCATTCCTGCTGTCATATACTTTGGTCCCATAATACGCATTGTGCTCTGTGCTAATGCTGAGGTTACTACGTCTACATTGATGTTGCCTTGCCGAACAGCAACATCCTGTATCATATTAACGAGACCTATCTTTGCTGAAATAAATGTGTTGTAAAATACTTTAATACATTCCGCTTCGTCCCACGTGCCCACTACGTAACGTGGATTGTTTTCCATTAATGTTTTATAGAAGTCGGTCAGCAATTTCGCATCGCCTGTTTCGCTACCATCTTCTGTACCAATGATAACCATCTCTGGGTTAACCATGTCCCATTCAACTGATCCCATTGCGATGAGGTAAGGATTGTAAATGAAACGAGCGTTGGTAATGTGTGTCTTCAATTCACGCCGTGTAGTGCCAGGGAGAACTGTGGAGATTAATACTACAAGTTGGTCTTTATTTACATATTGATTTACATCTGCTAATACTTGATTTACTACAGTATAGTCAAAGTCTTTATTTTTTAAATGAGTAATTGGTTGTTCGCCGCCATAAATGGGATCGTGTGGTGTTTCTACAGCAATAAAAATTAATTCTTTTCCTGTTACAGCTTCTTCTAAAGTGGTAGCAATTTTAATCTTGTCACTTGTTTTAGGGTAAATATCATAACCAGTTACATTATGTTTGCTTGCCATAGTTTCAGCACAAGCCATTCCTAATTTACCAATTCCAATAAAGCCTACGTTCATTCGATGTTTTCCTTAGATAGATTTTACGACATTATACACAATAATTTAATTGATCCGCTACCTCTTAATGCAAGTTCGGTAGCATTTCATCCTTTTGGCACTTACGATAGTACATTAATTTATACAAACGATCCTGTTGGTAAACAAAATTCATCAACTGAAGTATTTGCATTTCACACTATACCATTGATAAGACAAAGTCTTCTACATTGCTATTTCTTTGATCAAGAACCATTTTATGAGTATACTAAAGCAGTTGCTAAAGATAATAAACTAATTACCTTTATTGATGATTATACTGGGCCCAGGGCATTTATGATATTGGCTAATAGTGAAAAATCTGACTTATTAGATGAGTATATTCGATCAAATAATTACTATAATTGGTATTATTTCTTTCACGGGTTTGCAGCTTTAGATTGGTATAGAGATTTTCAATATGTAAACCCAACGGTCTTTGATCAATTTGATAAAGTATTTATATGTTACAATCATTTAATATCAAAATATCGTTCCTATCGCTTACATCTTGTCAGCAATCTAATTAATCAAGATTTAATCAAACATGGGCGGGTTAGCCTGTTCCTAAGCGATAATTTAGGTACGTGGCAAGATTCTGTTGAAGATCCAGCAACGCCACTGGACGATCGTGCAAGAGCAAAAATTACATCAGCATTAAGTCAACTAAGCGGTCCACTAATAATTGACACCGATACTCCTACAGGTTCAATGAGTGCCAATGTTGACATTAACGAGTTAACCAGCGTACTTTGGCACGTGGTTACTGAAACTGTTTATTTCTTGCCCAAGTTACATTTAACTGAAAAAGTTTTTAAGCCCATTGTTGCACGTCGTCCTTTTATACTTGCGGCGGCTCCGGGTAATCTTGCCTATTTAAAGAGCTACGGGTTTCGTACATTTGATCAGTGGATTGACGAAAGTTACGACGAAGAAACAGATCATTATATACGCATAGAAAAAATTACAGCAGAAATTCAACGCTTATGTGAGTTGTCGCCCGATGCTTTAAAACAAATGCATTCTGAAATGAAAGAGATTTTAGAATACAATCATCAACATTTCTATGGCAAATTTAAGGATCTTATTGTTAACGAATTAGTTGATAATTTTGAGGGTATATTAAACAGAATTAACCACGGCCGTATACCTGGAAATCACAGTAGACATCATCAACGAGTTGACCTGCCACCCACACACTTTGAGGAAGTAAAAAAGCGTCTTGCCCAATAAATACTTGAAACAATAATAAGAATTTTCAAGGAGCTTTTATGGGCGATATTTTCAAAATCATTGGTGATCTTGGTATGCCAGTTGCCGCTGCACTCGCAGGCGGATACTTTATATTTCTTACCATTAAACTACTATTAGGCGGAGTGCTGGGCAGTATTAAAGGCATGGCCGGTATTATCACAGCACTTGATAATCGTGTAAAAACCATGAACCATGATGTAATCCGTATCGATACCGTTGTATCAAACGCACTTGGTTTACGTCCAGACGTAGAACGTATTAGTCGTGCCGATGGCAAAAACGACGCAAGGAGAGATTAATGTTGCATTTAGATTACGAGTGGGATTTATGCCCTAACTATCTTAAATTAGACGACGAACTTCCTGTTAATAATCTGGGATGGAAAGAAGGGGATATGTTTAAATTAGTAATTACCGAAAGCGGAACAAGATTACTTAAAAAAATAGACCCAATTGAAAAATTTGCAAGAGGATTTGGCAATGAGTAATTTAAAATGGAACCCAGGGAAATATCCCTTAGATCAACAAATTTGGACAGACAAAGACTTAATTAAGTATGCGCTTATAGCGTTTACAATAGGAATTATTATAGGAGTAATATTATAATGGCATTATTAGACTCAGTGTTAAACTTAATCAATAAAACACCAAAAGATCCCGACGCACCTAAGCCTCCGGTGGGCTCACGTTCAGAACGTGAAGCAAAGATCAAAGACAAAGCAGGTATGGTTATTAACGTGTTTGCGTTATTACTTGCGGTTAATGCTTGGTACGGCGGCTCTCTAAGTTCTACAGTATTAAACAATACAATCAAAGCCAACGACGTTTACAGTTTCTATCAGGCCAAGTCGATTAAGCAATCGCTGGCAGAGCAATCATTGTATGATGCACAGAAAGCTGGCGACCGGGCTCGTGTAGCAGAAATGACAGCCAAGATCGAACGTTACGAAAGTGACCCTAAGTCTGGCGAAGGCAAGAAAGAATTATTAGCCAAGGCACAAAAGTTAGAACACGATCGTGACGAAGCTAAGAAGCGTAGCCCTTGGATTGGTTATGCGTCAACTGCATATCAAATGGCAATCGTATTGTTATCAGCAAGTATCTTAGCTGTTAGCATGAGCCTGTTCTGGTCCAGCTTTTTAGTAGCAGGTCTTGGCGTACTATTAAGTAGCCAAGGTGTATTGCTTTGGTTCTAAGGATAAATTATGGGCGATATAGCAGAGTTAGTTAATAAGTATGGCTTTCCGATTGTTATGGCAGTTGGCATGGGCTACATTATCCACTATGTTTGGAAGTGGGCCACGACAGAAGTTAAGCCAGTTATCTCTGACGCCAATACAGTTCTTATTGCTCTTATTGATCGTATCCGCATGTTGGATAACGATCTTATCCGTTTAAATCAAAAGGTCAACACAGTTTTACATCTACGTGGTAAAACTATCGAACACGAACGTGTTGAAGCCGAGAAACAGATCAACAAAGTAGACAAAACTACAACTTCAGACGAACAAGAAGCATCAGGCGGCACTGGTTAATCTAATTGTAATATTTTAAAAATCACTTTTTGATAAATAGATGTGTTAAATCAATAAGGTGACCTGTGTCCAAAGTATTATTCATTCTAAAACGTCGAGAAGACTATCAAGCAGTCTTGCATTCTCACATAGGCTTATCAACAGGCCTATTTAATTCTGCCAGCTTTGTTAACAATATGTTAACAGAATCAAATATTGACAGCGTTTTAGAAGTTGCCATTGATAATAATTGCATCGACCGTTTAGTAACTGCTCATAAGCCCACACATTGTATCATTGAGGCACTTTGGGTAGTTCCAAGTAAATTTACAGTATTACAACGATTACATCCTGGAGTAACCTGGATTATTCGCCTACACTCAGAAATGCCATTCATGGCCGGTGAAGGTAACGCAATGGATTGGTTGGGCGATTATAGTCGTTTTGACAACATTGTTATTGCCTGTAATGCACCACGTATGTTACGTGAGACACGGTTATACTTACAACACTTAAATCAGTGGGATGATAAAACAACCGAAGAGCGTGTAATATATCTTCCTAACTTTTATCCACAAGAATATAAAACAAAAAAATTCAACCGCAATAAAGATTGGGTAGATATTGGTTGCTTTGGTGCAGTACGCCCACTTAAAAATCATTTACTACAGGCATTTGGTGCTATGGAATTTGCTGAGAAAATTGGTAAACGATTACGATTTCACGTTAACGCAGGACGCATTGAAATGCAAGGCGGTCCAGCATTAAACAATCTAAAAGGCCTATTCCAGCAGATTTCAGATCATGGACACGAACTTGTTAATCATCAGTGGACTCCACGTGAGCAGTTCTTAGAATTATGCGGACAAATGGACATAGGCATGCAGGTAAGTTTTAGTGAGACATTTAATATTGTAGGTGCTGACATTATTAGTCAAGGTGTTCCGCTTATTGGCACAGCAGAAGAAATTCCCTGGGCAGTACATGGGTTCTGTGCAGATCCTAATAGTAGTGCAGATATTGCTCGAAAATTAGAATTATCCTATAATTGGCCCCGTATAAATGTCAAATCCAATCAATGGAGTTTAACAGCTTACACCGATGCAACACGCAAAACTTGGGCTAAATACTTTACTTAAAAGGATAATAATCATGTCTAAAAAACATAGAGTAAAATTACATAAATGGGTTAATGGTCAGTTAGACACTATTGCTGCAGCATTTGATAGTTTAGCCGAAGCAATGGAATTCGTTAACAATGGCGATCACCATGCCGCTAAAATCTATAACGAACATAATCAATTAGTACACTCTGTACAATCTGTTAATCCAGAACCTATCGTAGTTGCTCAATCAGACAGCTACGCTTAATTCGCAATGTTAATATACATCCTGGTGATGACTCACATCACCATTGCCTGCGTTACCCTTTACTTACATCGTAGTCAAGCACATCGTTCAGTTACATTTCATCCTTATATAGAACACTTTATGCGTTTTTGGTTGTGGTTAACAACTGGTATGGTTACCAAGCAATGGGTGGCTATACATCGTAAACATCACAGATTTACCGACGGAGAAGGTGATCCTCATAGCCCACGTGTATACGGTATCTGGCAAATATTCTTAGGTGGTGCATTTTACTATGCCGATGCCGCTAAAGATCGTCAAATGGTTGAACAGTACGGAGTAGGTACACCCGATGATTGGGTTGAAAAGCATATCTACACACCATTTAACTTTGCAGGCATTGTGTTAATGTTTTTTATTAATTCTGCTATATTTGGCTGGGCTTGGGGTTGGTTGCCTTGGCTATGGCAAATGATTTGGATTCCCTTATGGGCCGCAGGTGTTATTAACGGCTTCGGGCATTGGTGGGGTTATCGCAATACTAAGACCAATGACTACTCAACTAACATTGTACCCTGGGCATTCTTTATTGGCGGCGAAGAACTACACAACAATCACCATGCAGATCCTGCCAGTGCTAAATTATCAATGAAACCGTGGGAGTGGGATTTAGGTTGGACGTATATACAACTACTTAGACGCTTCGGGCTTGCAAAGGTTCGAGCTCTTGACACCGTTTAGACTGAACGTACTAACCCACTTGTCTACTTCTGTGCCGTACTCGGGCAAACGATATGGCAAAAAATATATCTGCAAAAACCACCATACATACGTGTCAATTAACTTATCAATGATCATTTTTCGTGAGCTATGAATTCGCCATTCCAATTGTCTGGTAAATCTTGTTGTTTCATAAACTCACAACGTTCGATCCAGATCTTGTAATACTTATCCATTTGCCCACCAAAATTTCCCACTAACTTTTTACACATTGCGGCTGCTTCATCAAACTTTTTAGCTCGATATAAGGCATGCATCGCTTCGTGTTGCTCTCGATCTTTTGTGTAATCAACACCACGTGTACGTAGTGCTGTATAAATCAAGTCAGCTACAGTTTTACCTTTAGGCTGTAAGTTATCTAACAACAAGTAGAAAAAGTCGTCTTTAGTACGATTGTAAGTTTCAGCACCGATGATACATAGCACACCATAAGCCTTACAACGAGCTTCTAAACGTGCGGCTGTGCTTACCATGTCGCCTAAGATGTCATAGCTGTGACGGTCAGTTGACCCCATCTCACCAATAAAGCCAATACCTGAGTTACAGCCCCAACCCATTGCGGCAGGAGGCAGGCCCTGTGCTTCCATAATCTTGGTATACTCGTCTACCGCATCTAACATCTCTAAACCAACTTTAACGATAGTATGAGCATGGTTAGGGTCTTCAATAGGAGCACCGTGTATGTGCATCGATGCGTCACCTACATACTTAATAATCATACCTTTGTTGTCTAACATAGGTTGACTGATAGCATCCATGTAGCCGTTCATGTACTTGCCTAAGCCAGCAACATCATCACCATAGTGTTCACCAATAGGTGTAAACCCACGCAAGTCTGAGAACATAACTGACACGTCTTTACGTACACCACGCTTGATTAGGTCTGGATCTTTTTGTAGCATCTCTACTACTTCTTTACTGCAATAGCCAGCAAACTGTTTCTTAATTGCTTGCTTTTGTAAGAACTCACTTACAAATTTGACCCCGTAAACATGGAGAGCAACAAGAACAAGCCCACCAACCAAACCAGTAATGTCGACAAGCCAAGCATTAGCCGAATACAAATAATTAGAAAGGGGAATACTACCACCAATAATAACAACTGCACTAAGAAGTCCAACATAAGTCCACCTTGACAAAAAGATTAATAGAACACCAATAACAGCTAACAGAATTACTTCTCCGCCTTCGGCCCAATCAGGTCTGGTAATAACAGGTCGATCTCGATTGGCAATTACAGTACCCAGTACACTTGCTTGTAAATCTTGTGGCAATATTTCGCCTCGACTTGTAGCAACAGGATTAGCAAGTCCCTGCGCTGATACTCCAACAATAACTATATCACCATCAAAATCTTGAGGTAAATCAGTTAAACTATAATGTTCTGGAACCAATGACCAGTCAATCCAGATTCGTGATAAACTATCTGTAGTAACAGGACCAAACTTGGGAATACGCATTTTCTCAACGCCATTCTCATTTACCTTGATCTGTACAGTTGAGTCTGCACCAGCAACACGAAGTGTTTCCATTGCCAGGCTTGGATATAGTTTGCCATTATAGGCAACCACCAACGGCATACGACGTACGACTCCATCAACTTCAGGAAGTGTGTTAGTAATACCAACACCTGCAGCTGCCGATTCAACACCGGGTATGTTGGCAATAAGTCCAGGGTATGTTACAAATGTATCTAAGCCGTATGGACCAATTACTACTGATCCCGGTGCTCTCGGCGTGTTACGAGTTTGTGTGCTACCTACACTGGGCAGGATCGTTGGGTATTGGCGTAGTGAGGCTATATAATCCGCATCTCGACCAAGGCGATCACGATCAGGAGTGAGAATATTAAATACAACAAGGCCCGCATTGCGACGGTACAAATC
>Ga0007806_1000005_pt1 | contig 88534 bp, 123 predicted proteins | sample CryBogCBE18Aug09_FD_71192 | JGI IMG/M metagenome (GOLD analysis project Ga0007806, IMG submission 71192) | Freshwater microbial communities from Crystal Bog, Wisconsin, USA - CBE18Aug09 | ecosystem: Environmental > Aquatic > Freshwater > Lake | place: Crystal Bog, Wisconsin, USA | collected...
CTAATAATTTTTCCATATATGTCTCTTGAAAAAGGGAATTGCCCATATTTTTCCAGGGCTTTTTCATCAATGTTTACTACACTTACACCAATTGTTTCTGGTGCTCGACTTGTTACTAAAGTATCAAAATAACGTAGTCTTACGCTTTCTATAAATGTAGGATCTGCAATTCTTATACTTAGAACAAGTGCTAATGTTAATAATGCCGTCCATGGACTGGTTAATATTTTTTTGAACATCAAGTATTTATTATGAGTTCTTCTACAAAGTCCTTTAATATTTCGTGATGTTGGCCGTTATGGTATTTGCCTTTCATCCAGCTATAATTGTCATACCAAAATTGCTCGCTTTCGGGATGGCACCCAATTAACGCTATGTTGCCTTGCTGTATGGCCATGGGCAACCCAGTTGTGGCGTATGTGGCTATAGTACGATAATTGCCTGGCCCGACAAAGGTAGGCCCATCGTAAAAGAACATGTCTTGATAGTGCCCACCGTACCACTCAGTGGCAATATTTTTAGCGTGTGGCCTACGTGTACAAGTACTGGGGTGTGTTATGTACTGCACAACATCCACTTGGTCTAATATATCAAAGTAATGTTGGCCTGCCCAATACGCACCCATACAAATTCCCAGGTACTGGCCACCACTTTTTATAAATTCTTTAACACGGGTTTTATTATATTTGAACAGGGTATCAAAACTATCAGCATCGCCAAAGCCGCCGGGTACCACAATTAGATCAACAGAATCAAAGAAACTGTCCTCTAAGGCATTTTTACTGAATATCTTGTAACGGAAATTATTTCCCAGTGCTTGCATGATACCGTTTGCACTTTGTACTGAGCATTTGGGATCGGCTATGAATAAGGCAATGGTTTTCATAATTGATGATTATTAACTATCCATCCAATTAATAATATCAACCATAGTATACGCAGTATGTTATCTACTACTCTTTCAAACTTGTCTAACCACGTTTTAGATTTTGCTTCTTGTGTCATTCTTACTACCGGTTGACTTTTGAGACTGTTCTGCCTGGGGTATGTCTACATACTTATCCCAAACTGCCTGTCCTGAATTCCACCCAAAGACTGTTATAAAACCTATCGCCAGGTATTCTAATACAAACATGTTACTTCCTTTTACTACTTGATTTCTGCTAAATTTTCTCGAAATATACGCCAGCATTCGGACCAAGTCCAACGCTCACTTGATATTTTAACTTGATCTCTATCTAATGTCAAACATTGTTTAACTGCCAATTCCAAATCCCAATCCATGTAACCATTTACACCTTGTTCTATGATATCTATAGGACCTTGTACAGGAAATGCTGCTACAGGACAACCCTGTGCCATTGCTTCTATAATAACTAATCCAAACGTATCTGCTTGGCTGGGGAAAACAAATACATCTGCTTGATTGTAATAATCTACCAATTCTTGCCCAGATTTATATCCTACAAATTTGGCATCAGGTAGTAGCTCTCTGGCACGACTCATATATGGACCTTCACCTACAACAACCACGGTATATTCGGTTGGGTCAAATTCTACTAAATTTGATAGACCTTTTTCGGCGCTGACACGACCTACATTAAGTAACATTGGTTTTGAACGATTTTCGCACCAAGGAACGCTGGGCTCTATGTCTCTGCGAACACCACGAGTCCATATAACCATATTTGTAAAACCGTGCGAGGCTAAATCCGCTTCTATGGTCTTTGTAGTAACTAATACTCGATGACTGTTCTTATGAAACCAACGCAAGTACCAATAGGTCAACGACTTAGGTACCCCATACATTGTCTTTAAGAACTCGGGGAAATCAGTATGATAAGAAGTATTATAAGGAATATGATTGCGCTCACACCACCACCTTGCAAATAGGCCTACAGGCCCTTCCGTAGCGATGTGTATAAAATCTGGCTGTATCGCTTTAATTTTTTTACTGATACCGTGCGGCCAACAGAGGCGAACTTCAGGATAGCCAGGGCAAGCAAAATTAGGGAACTGCCCGGGATCACAATAAACAACACGATACCCGTCACTGCGAGCACAATCTTCCAAGTTCTTGAAAGTTGTGACCACTCCATTGATTTGGTCTGGAACATTATCTGTTATTACTAATATTGTCTTGGTCATTTGCTCGAGTCCAGGTTACTATCTCCCACCGGCCATCATGATGTTCAACTAAGGCTGTCATTGACTCGACCCAATCTCCGTCATTCATATACGCAACACCATCAATTTCTTTGATTTCAGCGTGATGTATATGTCCACATATAACACCATCAAACCCACGCTTCTTACAATAAGCAGCTAAGTTTCGTTCGAACTGGAACATGAAGTCGGCGGCCTTTTTGACCCTATGTTTAAGAAACTTAGACAGACTCCAATAACCAAAGCCCAGACGATGTCGTAGCCAATTAAAACGACTATTAAGATCAAGCACAAAATCATATAATTTATCACCTAAGAAACTTAGCCACGGTGCTAATCGTGTAATGCCGTCAAACAAATCTCCGTGTGTAACTAAGTATGTCCGACCATCTACGCCTGTGTGTTCTGTTTGATTTACTATTTCCACGCGACCAAATCCCATACCATATGGTATCAGTGGACGAAGGAATTCGTCATGGTTGCCAGCTATATACACTACTCGAGTTCCACGTTTGGCGTGACCTAATATACGTCTGATAGCATTGGTATGGCTCTGTTTCCACCGCCACTTGTTTTGTTGAATCTTCCAAGCGTCAATGATGTCGCCTACTAAGTAAAGAGTCTCACAAGTGTTGTGTTTAAGAAAATTATTGAGTTCGTCGGCCTTACAGTCTCTGGTGCCAAAGTGTATGTCGGATACAAAAATTGAGCGGTAAGTACGTTCCATATACGTATTTACCGCCCAATGGGTAGTTGAAGTATTACAATTTTGTTAAATCTGTACTACTGTCCATTTTGTGTCAAATGGTTTGCCTTCGGCCTTGTGTTTCAAGATTTTAGCGTATTCCTTCTTGCGAAGTTCCAGCTGTTTCTCGGCATCGTGGTCGAAGCAAGCCTGATACACTTTACGCACTAATTTGCTTTGTTTCATAGCTTACTCCTTTCCGGTTACTGTAATATAACTGTAACATAGTATTTATTACGTGTCAACCAGAAAATTGTGACAAAGAAAAAGGACCTTTCGGTCCTTTAGCACTGGTTACGGATTCCAGCGACACCTTATCTTGTGCCCGCACTTTTATTTATCAATTAAAAATTGACTTTTTATTGCGATGCAGTTGTTCTTTCCGTCGGCGTATTTCTGCCATCTCTGCTTCGTACTTGATTCGAGCTTCCTCTGTGCTACGTTCGTATGGTCGTTCGACAATACGATACATTAGATAGGCAACAAAGAATCCAAATAGTCCGCCAGCAATTTGTACCAATAGTTTAATAAACATAAGCCACCTCGTCTAACAACGGATATTTAATTAACATAAAATCTCTGTATTCAACTGGTACATAGAATTCAATGTCATGTCTGTGTACTTCGTAGTAGCCACCAATTTTTTGTACGTATAGACTAATGTCATCTGCTTCATCTAAGCGTACCCATTTACTCATTTTAAATGATATCATATTAATTAATTTCCTTGTCTTACTGTTACAGTTCCACAGGCAGTGGCGCATGATTGTGTTACTGAATAATTCTGTCCACCAGTTTGTGTTAAATTTACACTGGCCGGAGATCCATTATTGATTAATGTTATCGAAGCATTATTAGTGCCACTGGCTCCAGTGTTTGATTGATTCACTACCGCAGAGTTACCATTACCAGTTGCATTAATGTTAATATAACCTGCACTGGTTCCTGTTTGGCTTGTAGTTATTGAGTTACTATTGCCTGATACTGTAGCAAACAACTGATTACGAGCTGTGCCAGTTTGTGTAATCCCTACGGTGTTTAAGTTTCCAACTATGGCCACGCTACTAAATTGTCCAGCATTAAGGCCGGTGTTTTCTTGTACTACAGTCAGCGTGTTACCTGCACCATTAACATAGTCAAATTGATAGTGTCCGCCGGTGTCTAAGCCAGTTGAGTTTCCGTTAGCATCTGTACCTTGATTTAAATTAAGGGTATTATTACCACCTAAAGCCGCAAGATCAATCAAATTGTTGTTTGATTGTTGCCGCACCGTAATGTGATTCCCGCCTCCAGTAATAGGAGCGGCTGTAGTGTACCCTGGCCCATTGGCTGTACTTGTGGCACCATCTATTTTATTTCCGGCGCCTTTTTGTGTAATGTTAATTGTATCGCTATTACCAGTCTGCGTTATGTAGATGCTGTTATCACCTAAGCCGGGCATTCTTGACGCAACGGTGTTGACCATTTGTTGTTGTGTAGCGGTGATAGTCAACGACCCACCAGTATCAGTGGTACTGATCAATGTGGCTACTCCGTTGTTGGCAGTAGTTTGTGTTCCGTCACTGTAATACGTAATGGTCACTGGTTGGCTATATGTTGATGTGATTGATCCACTTGTACTTGTTGTAGTAACTGTTCCGGTGCCTGTGCCAGTTATACTTGGTCCCCAGTAGCTGGCTGACGTGGCCATCATTGATGTAGGTACTATTTGCCACGATCCATTGGTATACCAATAAAACTGTACAGCGGCACCTCCACCGTTTTCATAATACCAAATATCCGCTGGTACTATTTGTCCGGCTGTGAGATAGATACTGCCCGATCTAAATGTAGTACCTTGTTCGCACCAACAGGCTGTTATCACAGTATTGTTGATAGTCAGCTGATTGCCATCATCGCTGGCCACTCCAAATTGATAGGTACCTGTGATAGGTGCTCGCAAGTATCCTTGAAAGTGTATGATAACTCCGTCATATAAACCACTATCTAATACTAATCCGCCGCCCCAGTTGTAGTTGATTGATGTGGTTACACCTGTAGTATCTACAGTTCTGTTGGTAATACTTGGACTTGCTCCGCCACCATAGTAGGTGGTATAGTTCCATCCGGCTACTCCGCTGGCATCTACGTCTTGACTGTGAACACCAAGACCAATTGTGATTAGCAGAAAGAATATAATTAATATGCGTTTCATTAGTTCTGCTTTATGTTTATAATAGTGTTGCCACCTTGATTAATACGATTTTTAATGGCAACGTTTTCGCTTTGTGTTTGTGTAACAGTTGAATTCTGTCCATGTGGCGTCATAATACAACTTGTATTATTACCAGAATCTGTTCGACATAATGTAACATTAATAGGATCAACTGTAGCTACCACACCAGTGCTGGCTTTGTAGTCTGGCAATATACCATTGGTCTTTGGTGCTAATAAGTTACCAAATTCCTGTGCCAACTGTTCATTCAATAATGTTAATATGTTTGCTAAAAAGTCTTGATCTAAGAAGTTACGTTGTAATGCGTTACTCATAAAGGTAGCGTTTTGTGCAGCAAGTACGCTACCAAGGTCAACACCCTGTAGGAAGTTTTGGCTGAGTGCTGACACCGCCATTTGCTTTTCTTCTTCACGTTGGCGTAGAGCGTTTTTGATTTCCTGGGGAGGTGCAAGGATCAAGATGTTGCTGATGCCATCTTCATTTAGGCGTAGTACAGCAGGACGAGTTGGAGGTACGTTACGTGCTGTTACCTTGGTGCCTTGGAATGGTTGGTCCAGGGTGACTGTGCCGGCATCGTTGATGACATCTATCTTTCCAGTCTTGCACAGGCGTTCTATTTCGTCCGGCATCATGTCTTTGCGTGGACATGATGGTAATAAAATTACAGTTGATTCGCCTAATTCGTCGACCGTGGCAGTAAAATCAGTGCCTCTAACAGCCACAGTAGCAGTAGGAGTATTGATAGCGACCTTATTAGGATTGTTGTGGGCGATTGCCCCAGAAGCATATCTAACAGTCCCAGAAGCCATGTTAAGAGCCAGCTTACCAGCGTCTTTATTTTTTGGATCATATACGAACTCATCAATGACCAGCTTAGAATTTTCATTTACCTGTACCTTAGTATCATCAGCAAATACAATACCAACCTTACCCTTTGTTGTGTTGATGCTGTCCTGCATCTCCACCCCGGTCCCCTTGGTCCCAGTTAGAGTCGTCTTCGACCGTTGTATCGAAGGAGGGGTATTGACCTGTTCCGTTATGGTCCCGATCGCGGCGTCGGAGTTCGTGGATATACTCCCTAAGAGTACGCATAGTAGTCCCGTCCATATCAGTCTCCCTTTATAAACCAATGGCATTTCTGTAACTCTTTCATTATTTGATCGGCTGTGGTTCCATTAACCTTTGCAGCCATTTCCACAAAATCTATCCAGCGGTGAGCATAGTCTGTCATGCCCTGACTCCACTGTTGATACATTATTTCCAAAAAACGTCTATCCATATTAGCGTGTTTGGTGTATTGTCCATGAGTTGCTACTACCATTCGATTGAATGTTAGTTACATTATTACCGCCTGTTGCTGTTTGTGTAATGCCGAAGGTATTGCTACCACCAGTTACACCAAGTACCAAGGTATTATCATAACTACCTGACTGTGTCACGGTATAGGTATTACCATTGCCAACTGCTGATCCACTTACGTTTGTACCAGTGGCATTATATCCACCAATGGTAATTGAGTTACCATTAGTACCACCATCTTGGTTTAATGTATAAGTGTTATTACTACCAACACTTGATACGTTTACATTTGTACCTGTTACCACGTTAGTGTTTACACCTTGATTCAAAGTCATACTATTACTTGCTCCGCCAGTCATACTAATAGTATCATTAGTACCGGTGCCTTTGATAGTAGCTACTACACTATTGCTTGCACCACCGCTGGTTGTTGCTGTAAAGTTATTATTTGACCCTAATAGGTTAACATTCAAGTTGGAATTATCACCGCTTTGGTTCACAGTAACATTATTACTCAAGCTCGCTCCTGCTGTGCCTGTATTATTACTATTAATAACGGCTGTGGCATTGTCACCGGTCACGTTGTAGGTAAAGTTATTACCTGATCCCGAACCCGTATTTTGTCCACTATTGGCTATACCAGTTTGTACACCTAACTGTAGAGTATTGCCAGAACCAACTTGACTTACGTTGACTGTGTTATTATTACCTGTAATTACTGCGGGCGTGGTTGGGCCCGAGCCGGTTGTCTGAATGCCCTCGACAACGTTACTCGCACCATTCTGGGTCATGTTAATTGTCGAATTGCTACCTGTTTGATTAATGTAAATGCTGTTATCAGCAGCATAAACACCTGTACACACAAGACCAAGCATTATTGTTATTATTCTTGCCAGTCTATATTTCATTTTCTTTTTCCTTTGGCCTATGGCCTTGTCCTATGGCTCCTACTACTCCATCGGTATTGCTCCTATTTTACTACTCCTTCTTTTGCTGATACATCTGCCGGAACATCTGCCTTATTTGATTGACTCAGCGGAATTACTGCTTCCGTAGTTGATTTAGGTGATGTTTTTGGCACAACTACTTCTTCTTTAATTTGTGCAGATTTAACATAACCGCGTTTACCGTTAGGGGTTGTTATTTCTACAACATCATTAAACTCTGTTGGTGCTACCTGTACTACTGTATCCTTAGGATATATTAAATATGGTCCGTAACTTGGCCCATTTAAATTTGACTTGGTAGAGTAGACTCTGGTAGCATCAGCCAAGGTTGTTTTCTTTAGACCAATTGGTGCAACTGTTGGCTCTTCTTTTTTAACTTCTACCACTGGCTGTGTTTTTGGTTCTTCTTTTTTAACTTCCGCCACTGGTTTTGTTTCGTCTCGGCTGAGATCCCACCATGATTTGTCTGGGGTCATTGGAAACTTATATTCCCATATCCCTTTACGCTCGCCTTCTTTAATTAATTCAACTACACTACTTTCAACAGCGGCCTTAAGTGCAATAGTAGTTGCTTCGTTGACTGTTAGACCAGATTCAAATTGAAATATGGCAGCAACAGAACTTTGACTTCCTGTGTTTGGCGCACCAATTTGTTTAACTAAATCATTTATACTTCCGCCTGGATCTACACTCTTAAAGATAGCAATAGCATCTGCTGTAGAATAAACTGTTTTTGTAACTGCTACTGTGGCTAATATCTTACCTGTGTTTACACTTACAGCACGTAGGCTGATTGTGATTACATCTTTGCTGTATTGTGTTGTGGGACCAATGCCCAAGAAGTTATAACCTGTACCACCAGATTCTAATCCTGAATCATATCCAATGATTCCGCCTTCAATTAAGATACCGGCAAATTGTAAAGGCATTAATTTTTGTGCGTTGTTGCCTTCGTAGGCCTGTCGCATCTGTGTAATGATTAGTCGTTCTTTGGTTAAATTATCTAATCCGCCGCGCTCAACTACGTCAAACCAAGTGCCACGTCCAACATCTTGTAAAGCACGTATCAACAATGCGTCACCACCTTGTGTAACTGCTGTTGAAAAACTTGCCACTCCCGGGGTTGCTTTACGTTGTCCTGTTTTATCAGCAAAACTATACACCGCCACAGTTAATCTACCGTTACGAGGAGGAGGAACAGAATCAAGTTCTTTGACCATTTCCTGTTTCATTAGTTTTGGTTTTTCTTCCAGGAGGCCCACTTTCTGGCTAACAGCACAACCAGACAATAGAGCAACCAAGGCGGATAAAATTAATAAGCGTTTCATTATTGCCCGCCCCCGCCTGGTGTAAATTGGCCCATTGGCACGTTGATAGTAGTCATATTCATACCATCAAACACGTGTAATTGTATTCCCTGGCCTCCGCCGGGCATGATAATCTGTCCCCAAGTTATATTTCCAGCGCCAAAGGCAATGCTACCGGGCTGAACTTGTCCCGGGGTACTGAACATACTTGTAGCTACGTTTTGAGATATTTGTGCGTAGATACGCGACTCTAAGTTAGTTAGAAATTGTTGTAAGGGAGTGTTTTGTGCTGCCGCAGCTGCTGCTACAGCATCGGCTTTGAGTTGTGCCGCAACGGCTTGCTGACGTGTATATTGCTCGTTTTCCAAGCCAAGTTGGAAAGCGCCATATCCAGATCCGTTTAAACTTGGGCTTTTAAATTGAAAGTCGTTTATCGGAGTGGCGTAGGTACTACTTGCCCACCCGGCGATTATGATTAGAATAATCTTGTTGAAACAACGCATCTTCTACCTTTTTTAATTATTATTATTGGTAGCAGAATCGTGTAGATTCCAGCTCCTATTAGTATTTAACAGGATCCGAAAGAAATTTAAGTGTGTGTTTTCTCTTAGAGTTAGGTTTTAGTTAAACCCAGTTTATTATAGACTTTTTGAACTGCAACTGCTTGGCTAACACAATCTTCTAAAGCATTATGTAATCCAGCTTTGCCTTTTTCACGTGGATCTCCGTGTACACCAAATAGTGTACGTGAGTCACGTATCTGCCAGAACTGCCATGGGGTTGGCCAGCCCTGTTGACGATAAATGTTTTCTAAAATAGCAATATCAAATACTGGACCTTGCGCCCAGATATTATTGGCACCTACTAAAAAGCGATTAAGTTCTTGATACATAGTAGATAAACTAACACGATCTTCTGTACCAAAGGCTTCTTCGCGTACATCCTCGGCTTGATTCATCCACCAGTTTAAAGTGTCGTCTTGGATATTACGCCCAATCGCGGTTTGTTCATCTACGTCTATTCGTAGATATAGCCCCGGGCCCGGTTCTTTCCCTAATTCAAAGGGATCAAATTTAACAGCACCCAAAGTTAATATTACACAATCTGGGCGTGTTCCTAACGATTCTAAATCAAGCATTATATCCATGCTTGTATTATAATGGGTTTTTATTTATTTGTCAAGTTTTTGACAACATCAGCAGGATACTGTCGTACCATATTGCCCCACTCGCCGTTCATAATCATCTGATGATTGTGATTTACTATTTCGTTGATTTGGGCAAGTACTTCAGACTGGTTCATTTCACACAATCGTTTTACCTGTTGAAAAGCAGATATAAAACGATGTTCCGCATTTTCAATAGTGTCATAGGTTTCATCGATAATACCATCAAATGTTTTAAAACCTAAACTGCGTAAATTTTGTAGATAATGCTGTCCCGAAAATACTACAAATAGCCTACGTGCTATTAATGGTTTGGCTATTTTTTCGGTAAAAAAACTAAATTCATTATCCGTGTCAGTTTCGGTTACAATGGTATAGGCTGTTTGGTTATAGATACCAATGGGAATAACCTGGCTTATGGTTGTGTCTATGCCTTCGTAGACAATATTCTGTGTAGTATCGGGGTTATTATCAGCACGAACCGTGCCAGATTCGTACAAAAAATCTTGTTTTGCTGCACTATAAGTCTCTATAATTTTGTCTGCGAGTCTATGTTCGCCAACAGAATTAAAAACAAAGGTTCTATGCGGTTTTACCATTCCCAATAAAGCATCAAAGTATTTTGGTTTAACAGACAAAGGATCGAGTTGACTTAATTTGTCGGGCAGTTGTCTGTACAAGTCTCTGGTTCTTTCTAACCAGGCGCCGCTGAAAAATTGATTGTCAAGTTTGGTATTTACAATACCGGGAATAACCCAATGAACATTTGATCTACACCGTGAATAAAAACAAGATTCTTGATGCAGTTCGCTTTCGATTAAAACAACAGCATCACTTTGGGCGGCGATATTGTTTACAGTATTAACAAATTCTTGGTAGTGTATTGTACTAAAAAATTTACCAAATCTACTGTTAGAAATGGCCAATTTAATGTCGGCCGGAGTGGATAGATATTCGTCAAGATTAACAGTTAGTCTATATGGTATGCCCAAACCTTCAAGGAACATACAGCCTTGGCGATATGCCTTCCAGTCAGAATAGACTAACAACATTATTTTTTCTTGAGAATTTTTAGTGATTCTGCTTCTACTACACGACTACGCAAGCCCGAGCTGGAGAATGAGTGATCTCTGCGATTAAAGATACATTCAATGCCACGCATAAATCCTTCACGCTTGCCGGTGTATTCTGATTGCTCATATTCAACACCAAGTACCCGAACATCAATTGGTAGGATTAGTAACAAGTCTACTAAGTCCTGTTCGGTTTGATAAACTACTACTTCGTCTACATAACGGCAAGCCGCTAATTGGATCTGACGTTCAACAATACTTTGTACAGGTTTGTTTTTAGTATCGGGACGATCAATAGTAGGATCGGTTTGTAGGCCGGCAATTAAATAATCGCAATGATTTTTTGCTTCAGCAAGCATGGCAATATGTCCTGCGTGTAGCATGTCGAATGTGGAGAAGGTAATGCCAATACGCTTACCATCGTCTTTGAGTTTACGGATGTGATTGAATATCATTCAGATTCTATTTTAACTTGTAATGGAAATCCATGATTACGAGCAAGTAGTGTAACTTCAATACCTTTTTGCTCGGCCATTTCATACGGTAATGTTGCTACTACAGCTGACCCTTCTTCGTGTACTCGTAGAGTCAGTGTTTCGGCAGATTCTCTGGCATAGTTAAAAATAGATGTAAGACTTTCAATGACAAATTCCTGTGTAGTAACTTCATCATTGATATAGATTACATTAAAATTTGAAGGTTCTTTAAGTCCAGATTTAGGAGCAATGCTTGGACGAATCTCAATTTGAGTTTTAGTGTCTGCCATAGTATTAATATTTATAAAACAAGGGCAGGTGATTCTGCCCTTGTGTGTAGATTATACTACTTCTTGAAAGTAATAGCAATCTTTTTTGGCTGTTTTTCTTCTGGAATTACATGTTCCAAAGCGATTGCCAAAATACCGTTTTGAACTGTAGCCGCACGTACTTCTACATCATCGGCCAAAGTGAAAGTGCGAACAAAGTTACGAGCACTGATACCTTTGTGTAAGTATTCAATCTCTACTTCTTTCTTTTCTTGTTCACCTTTAACAGTTAAAACATTGTCCTTGAGTTCTACGTCAAGTTCTGACTCTTTAAAGCCAGCAACAGCAACTTCTACAACATAGTGAGTATCATCTAATTTACTGATATTGTATGGAGGGTAGTTACCATTGTCGCCACGGCTGTTTACAAAATTGCGATTTAGCTCGTCAAAAATGCGATCAAAGCCAATGGTCTGACGGTGAATTTGATTCACAAAGTTAGGTAAGTCAAGGGTGTGGATTTGTAATTGTGTCATTTGTTTTCTCCTTTTTAAGCAAGTAATGACTTTAAATGTGTAGCCCGACTATCGGCACTACAAATATATTTATACAGGAAAATTCTTAATTTGTCAACAATTAACCAAACTGTGTTTCATCGATTGGTTCCGGAGGAACTCCAGGATCAGTTAAATTTACCAAAGTTTTATACTGTTCCCAGGCCAACCTGACAGTTTTGTTATTTTCTCTTATTTCTTTTTCTTTAAGATATTCAAATAATATTTTATATTTGTCAAATTCTGACAAATTATAAATGTCTATTATTTTCATTTAATAAAGTTTTTTGGGCAACTGTTGGTCACGCAGTTTTTTCTGCCAGCGACGCTTGGCAGCGGCTTTGGCTTGTTTGCGTTTGGTAGTAGGCTTGGTGTAGGTTTCACGTTCACGCAACTCGTTAAGCAAGCCAGATTCTAAGACTTTCTTTTTGAATTTGCGTAGAGCTTTTTCTACATTTCCGTCCATACCAACTACTACAGTATTTCCGATGATTTTATTGAATTTGGGTTTTTCGAAGGCCATAGTGTTATTTAACTAATTTGTCTAACTTTGTAAAATATTTTAAAGGAGACCCAGTAGCACAATCAATAATAGCATCAGCAAGTCCTGCCGCTGTTTTAGCCCAATCTGGACGTCCCATAGTTTCGTTGTAAATGTATATGTTAAAATACTGCTCTGCTTGTTGGCACCATTCTGCCAACTCTTGTACTTCTTCTTGCTTGGGATTTAGCAATAATACAGTATGCTTGGCGTCTTCAACAAAATCCGGGGGTGTAATAAGATTTGTGTAATCAGACACGATAACCGCCTATAGCACGTTGAACTTGTTGTAATTCGTTTTCCGTTAAATCATCGGCTGAATATTCGCCTGTACTTAGTTTATCTGCTAAAAATTGTATGTAAGCATCATTATAGTTGTAAACATCCGTAGTGGCTTTATTAACTTCGATCCATTTAACATCATTCCATTTAAACAATCTGCTGGGTTTGAAATCAGTACGCAAGAACATGTCGCCACGCTCGGGATCATTTGGAAAACTTGACCCAAAGTCACTGCGAATTGGTCTTGTCAACTGTTCTGCTTTGGGTTCTTCAAACTTGGGTCCAGTTTGTACCCATTCTTGACTGCCAGGCATTCTTACTGCTTCAAAGTTGGGACCATTATCTGCAGGAGTTTCAATTATAGGCTCTGGCTCTGGCTCTGGTTCTATTACTGGTTCCTCCACGGCAGGGAAGTCTACTGGATTGTCAGTATTAGTCGGATGTGGAACATTGGCCAATACTTGTGCTCGTAGTTTTTCAATTTCGGCCTGTAGTTCTGCTTCACGTTCTGCGACATACTGTGCTAACAGTTCAGCTTCCTGTCTGGCCTGTGCCAATTCTGCATCTACCGCGGAATGATCTTCTTCATCGGCATCGCCTACTATAGTATACTCTGGTTCTCTATCAACCATGGCTTCTTGTGCTAAACGATTGGCTTCCTCAACGTCCACTTCAGGCTCGGGATCACTGTAGGTAGTGGTCACAGTATAACTTGTAATTGGAGACGATGATGGAACAACTACCATTGGTTGCTGTGCTTCAAGTTGTTTCCACGCTTCTTCCTCTTCTTCAGTTACTGTGTCCGGCACGGTCTTAGTCTGGCTGGGTTCTGGTTCTATTTCTTCAATTTGTTCGTCAATGGTTTTACCAGATTCATCCGGCACATAGCCAGTGGAACTGCCACTCTTTTGACGATACCATCCCAGCTGGCTAATACCAGCGATAATAAGAATAATAGCCAAAGGATCGAATACTATGACAATTAGGATAATGACCCAACGTACAGCACGTTCCAGCATGTCTTGGTCTGGCGCACCCGAACTAAACAGAGCCGCAACATATTTGATAGGGCCAACTTCGGCTTCTACTTTACGATATTGACTGGCAACAGGAGCACGTTGTTCCTGTAAGGTAGCAATTTCTTTTTGTGCTCGACTAATATCGTTTTGTAATTGTGTGCGTTCACGTGCTTGACTTCGGCGTAGGTTAGCGGCCTTGTCTGCACCTTGCTCATCGGTTGAGCGACCCATTATTTGGTCTACAGCCGCATCCATTTGTTGTAATGCTCGACGTGCAGCGGCAATATTATCACGTTGAGTTTGAATCTTTTCATCAAATAGTTGTACTTGTGCTTGAATATCACCCGACGGAACGCTTTGGTCCAAGTGTGCTTTTGATAGGAATCCAAATACACCAACTGATGTCAGTAGCATTAAGAATACCAAAGCCGGTACCAAGTAGAATTTCAACAAGCGATCACGTTTCCAATTTTGGTGTAACCAAATGGCTACCATGACCTTGCCGGATTCCAGGGCACCGCCCATGATAATTGCTGGCACAGTAGCACCGGCAAAGATAGCGGTAAGACCCAGAATTGAATACCAGGCTGAAACAGAACTGATTAGTAAAGCAATAACAAGAGTGGCGATTCCAAGTATCATAGTTTAATATTTATTGAGAGTTATAGCGTAATAATACTATGATTTTTGGTTAATGTCAATGATTTTGGTTAGGTGTACTGTACAGCACAGTAGGTATTACCAGCAGTACCGTCTACCGAAGTGTAAACCAATTTGACCAAGGTCTGTGCAGTTGCCGCTGGTGCATTACCAACACCACCAATATTGATTTTGCCAGCCAGGTTGATGTTGTTGCTGGCACTTACGCCAGTTACTATGTTGTGCTGTGCGGCAAAATTGATCAGGACGGTAACACTGGCCCCTGCCGTCAAGGTACCATATTGCATAGTAACTGTACCAGCAGGTTGATAAACATGTATGATCTTGTCGGTGATGAAGTTTATGGTAACAGTAGGAGTTCCACCTGCTATGCTTCTGATACCACCTGAACCAGTGATCACAGTATTGGCAGTCAAGGTATTGATTATGGTGGCATTGCCGGCCTGTAAGTTACCGGTATATGTGGGCAAGTAGGCCGCAACGTTGGCGTTGGTATACACTTGAGTTTGTAGTGTGGCAATGGCCGCATTGGCCGCTGTTACGTTGCTGTTGATTGCGTTGATCTGTGTTTGTTGTGTGCCTGCGTTGGCAGTCCATGCAGTAGAGACAGCATCCACATACCCCTTCATTGCAGTATTGGCTGTAACTATTGCGGCATTGGCACCAGCCACATTTGCCGCCATGGCCGAATTCAATGCGTTGACATAACTTACTACTGCTGAGTTGGCAGTGACTATTGCCGCATTGGCGCCCAAAATACTATTGTATAGGCCTGCGGTATTGGCATTGCTGAACGTCTCAAATGCACCTACATTGGCTGATAATGTTTGTACTGTAGATGCTGTAGCAAATGTAGCATTGGCATAAGTCTCAAATGCACCTACATTGGCCGTGATAGTTTGCAATGAGTTGTTGATGTTGGTAAACTGTCCGGTTGCGGCCGAGATGGTTCCGGTGCCAGCCGAAACGTTGCCAGCTGTGACATTGCCAGTGACACCCAAACTGGTCAATGTGCCCACGCTGGTGATGGCTGATTGTATGGCATTGGTCACTGTTGCGGCTGTGCCTGCTGAAGTGGCAGCACCCACCAATGTGGCTGTGATGGTGTTGGCATTGAAATTGCCCGACGCATCGCGACTCACAATGGTACTGGCTGTATTGGCGCTGGTAGCATCTACACTTATAGTGATAGCACCGGTGGGTTGGTTTACTGATAGGTGTGTGCTGGCTGTCAGGCTGGTAAACAGGCCTGTGGGTGGAACATAGCTCCATACTGAACCGTTGTAGATAACAAAACCACCTTGAACATAGGTTTGATTGCCGCCGCCCAGATTCTGTGTACCTGTAACTCCGATTGAGTATTCGTAGCCGGTAGTACCTGAACCATTGGCCAGACTTGGTGTGTTGGTACTGGCGTCCCAGGAGCCTTGATAAACAACACCACCCAAGAGACTGGGTGGAATCTGTGCGGCCGTCAGGTATCCGTTTGAGTCCAGGGTGGCAACACCCAGGCCAGACCCTTTTTGTGTTAAGGGAATACCAGCTGTGGTCTGTACAGAATTGTCAGTGGTAAAGGTAAAACTGTTGCCAAAGAATCCCCGATAGTCGATGCTACCTGAATTCACTGTGTTGGTTGTGCCGGGCTGTGTGGTCCAGAAGTGTATGTCCGAACCCTTGGCTGAGTTGGTGTAGTTTTCGGTGGCACGGAAGTCAATACGACTGCCACCCTGTGTGCCAAAACTGGTGTCAAAGGTGTTGGTGCCGTAGCCGGCGCCGGCCACACGCAACAAGACATCGCCGGACTGTGTGGCACTGGGGTTTTGTATAGTACCACGAGCATGACGGCCTTCGTATGTAGAAAATACGCCGGTGCCAAATGTGTCATTGAGATGTATGCCGTTGTAGCCCGGAACTGCCACTGTGTGGAACAAGGTGTTGTTGTATTCAGTTGGAACTATATTACTTAAACTACCATTGATTAATAGTGCGGCTTCGGTGTTCAAGTTCTGTGTACGGATTTGTACAGTACGACCAATCACCAAGTTGCCAGTGTCGCCGGTGTTGCCAATTTGTATGTCTGTGCTGGGTGTTATGGATGTTAGAGTGGTGTTCAGGATAACCAAATTGCCCACGGCCAAGTTTTGTACACCGTTGATATATAAGGTTCCGTTGTTAACGCCCAACTGCACTTCGGCGTTGGTTACCGAATCGGCCAGCCACAGGCCACCTTGTCCAGCATAGACATTTTTCCAACGAAGAGTAGCAGTACCTAAATTGTAGGCCTGATCTGAAATGGGAACCACGTTGGCGGCATTGCTGATACCAGTGGATGCAACAGTCATACTGGGCACCGAACTGGCACTACCCACAGGCGTGGTATAAAATTGTATGCTGGTACCCAGCGTGGTAGCTGTTTGATCTTCCAGGGCCACAAAGTCCATGCGGGCAGTAGAGATTGAGGGCCAACCGGTGTTGCTGTAGGGTGTGGCACCGTAACGAGCAATAATATTGCCGCTTAGTACTTGTGTGGGTGCGTCAGCTGTGCCATTGTAACGACGACCAATGAATGCGGCATAGCTGTTGACCGAGTCATTGTAGATACGAGCCGGCAGGCTGTCCTGTCCGGTCAGGTGCAACAACACACCGGTATTTTGCGGAGCAACTATCGCTCCATCGGCCGATCCAATAATGTCAATGGCGCTGTCATAACTGATGTTGGGCACATAAAAGTTTAGTGTACCATTTTGTAAGGTTTCAATAATGGTACGACCTGAAGTGGTCAATGCGTTGAATGCACCAAGAATGTTTACGTTACCTGTGCCGTTGGTATCAAGATTTAGATCTTCATTGGTGTTGGATGTGCTGATTGTGGCACCAGTAATCACAAGGTCACCAATGTTGGCATTGGTCACTGCTACCGCGGCAGCTTGTCCGCCTGGTGTAACTCCGTCGCTGATACGGAATCCTTTGACGGAATCGTACCAGATACGACCTTTTTCGCCCACGTAGGCATTGGTGTTTCCGGCTTTGCTTAAACTGGTGAATAGTTTTTGAATTGCCATCTAAGACTTACCCTTCAAAAGGTTCGTCTTCGTCAGCTATAGCGATAATGGCTGGAGCAATTCCTGCGTTTTGACGCATGATTGATAGTTCGTCTGGCTCGCACTCGCATGGTTCGCAACCGCACTCTTTGCAACTTTCATCTTCGCCAGCCAGCTTTTTCATCAGTTCAAGTTTTTGTTGCAGTGGTGGAACCATTAGATTTGATTCAGTATGGTCATGGTTGTCAATTTCAACAGCATGTAATTGTGCCGATTGATCTTGATGTGGAACTTGTTGAGCAACAAGTTTAGAACTGCCTGTTTCTTGGCTGTCGATTACATCTGCCAATTTGCGTAGAATTTCACTTGCGTTCATAATATGTCCTGTTTATATATTTACTTCCAAGGGCGGCCTTTTACAAGACCCCCTACATGATTTTGTTTGGTCACAGCATTACCGGTATATGTTGTGGGCAATTCTGTGGTGTCTGCTGTATATCTATCATCTGCCACTGGTGTACTACCAGCACGGGCAGCAGATGCGGCTCTATTAGTAGCGGCCAAGGCCAATTTGGCGGCTTGACGTGCTTGTTTGGTACTTAGATGACTGATTCCGTTAGCTGACATAATGTAGTATTTATACACAAAAGGAAAAGCCCGCACTGGGCGGGCTTGATATTGTAGGTAAATTTTAATTAGTGTATAGTCTGGGCTTGATAGTTTTCCCCGGCTATTTTAATCATAGCAGCATGAGTAACCAATCGTTCAAATTCTTCAAGTTCTGCTGTAGTAGCCGCATAGTCAGGTAAATTGCCTTCAACTACCGCCCATAGACGTTCTGTATCTTCTTCAGTTAGCCAAGTTTCAAAAGCCATTATTTTAGTCCCATAATATGTCGAATAACTTCGTTTGCTTCGGGAAAACCGCGAGCTTCTTTTGCGGCTACAGTAGCTTCAATCATATCAGCCTGTATTTCGTGTAGACCATTGACAAAAGTACCAATTTGGTCCCGAGTAAGTGTATAACGCAATACGTTAATTCTGTTATTTTTTTCCATTTTGTTCCTTGAAATAAACTGTAAAAGCACGGGCATCTGATTTATGTGTATCACGTTGTTGGGCGTGTGGGCCGCGATAACGAATACGCACTTGATAGCCCAATTGTTTTAGGCCTGCTCTAACTCCGTCAACATACTCAATGGGTATCATACGCAGATTGGGGTTGACACTGACAGCATTGTATAACTCGGAATATCCACCGATAAATGCTTCTACTTTCAGGGCATCTGATACGTTGGTATTTTTAGGATGATAAGTGTACATTATACTATCTTTGCTGGTTCTGTAATTCTATCGCTGTAAATTCGATTTCCACGTTCGCGTATTAAATCCGCCGAACCCTGTGGATCGTTGTCAAACATTTCGCGAACATCTTCTTCGGTAATACCCGATTCAACCTGCATGGTATAAATTTCATAATGACGCTGTGGATTGGCACGAGCACGAAGAATCAAATGTTGAACTATGCTACCAAGTCTTGCCGGTGGGTCAACTTCTTGTAAAACTGCCCACACGGTTTCTTTTTCGTAGTTAGACATGTCAATAACTGCTTCAACACCATTGCAGTCCCAACTGAGCAAAAATACATTACTCATTAATCCCAGTCCTTTTTACCACCGTGCTGTTCGTTGTAGTCGTAACCAGCAAGGTAAGCATCGATTTGATCTTTAGTCATCAAATCACGACCAACTTCTCGACTACTATAACTGTCGCCTAAGTAGAAGTGTGGATCACGTGGACGACTATACCACGAGTCAGCAGATCCACGATCAAACGGACCACCGTGACGGCTATCGTATTTGACGCCGTTAAACTCAATAAAGCAAAATTTATCTTCTACCAACATAATTACTCCTTATCTTGACAAATTCATTACACGACCTTGGAACTCGCTAAAATCGACACGCCAAGGCACAAACATTTCGATACCAACACGACCCTTGTCTTCACTGTCTGACCAGGAGTCTTTGGTAACTACAATTTTGTAGGCTTGATACCCCAATTCAGTATTGTGGGCATCAACTACACGACCTTCGATAAAACAGTCTTCACGACCTAACATTGGCTTGAAGTCGTATGCACGAATTGTATCACCTTCAACTATTGTTAATCCAACCATTTTTTGCTCCTTATTAATCACTATACATACATTATATAGGAGAGCGAATTTTGGGTCAACCGAAATTTTAGGCGTAAAAAACCCCCTAATTTTGGGGGTTTTTGGTGTTGTATTTTCGCAACAGATTAGTGTAGCGTACCGTCGTCTAATTGATGCGGGTCCATAATCCCAAACATCTTTAAAATACGCTGTACTTTTTTAGGAGTTTTAAACGGCATTGAATCTGGTAAAAATACTGATTTTAACTCGCCGTCTGGGCCAAGTACAAAACCATAGTCCTCGTCGCTGATTTCTGTATCATACACATCTTCTACTACTTGTTCTTGAGTTGCTGCTGGTTTTGTCATTTGAATGCTCCAGTTGTTTAATATACTTATTCGCTTGTTTTTTTAATTGTAGTAATACTTTAAGATCTCGTTTAAAATGTTTCTTATAGTTTCGATATGTTGCTGTACGTTCCATTGGTCGATTGTACACTACCATTTCGCTTGCTACATTAAAACCATGTGCTAAAATTTCATCTTCACATCCGAGATAATCTTGCATTGTTTCCGAATATCGTAATGTAGTTTTTGAACGATAGCCACGACCATGTCGGTATCCTCTACGTCTACAATAATACTGGTGAAGGTACTCGTGTGTCAAGACATCTGCTATATGAAAACCCATATTATGCCAGTCAGTTTTATCAATATAACTAACTCGTTCTTTTTTAGGATAAGTTAAAGTGATATAGATACAGGGATCGTTATTTTCGTCGTCGGCAGGACGATACTCACCCTTGATCCAAAAGTTACCTGGTTCCACACGACTGTCTCGCTCGGTGTTAAAGACCAAGTTAGGATCACGAAACTGCATACGGATTAAATGTGTTAAACCCTCGGGCGTATACCGTTTACCACTGTGTCTAACAGCAATACTCCGTAAACGCTCAAGGGCTGGAAAAAACATTTAGATCTTTGATGGGTCTGAGTAAAATTTATGTCCGCCTACCCGAGCAACAAACTTCTTGCTTTGTGCCCAGCTGGGACGTATACCCGCGGCATGAAAGTATAGTGCGTCAGCAAACTTCATGCGGTATTCTGCATAGCCTTCGTTTAACACTTCATGTGCTATGCGTTGACTTTCTTGCCAACGTTCATCTTCTTTACCGGGTTTACGCATAAAAGCGCAGACCCAACTAAATTGACAAACAGGGATAGATTGCATAACTATTTCTTTTTTTACTACAGGTTCTGGACGGCCAAAAAAACCAGCAGCTACCATTTCTGTTTTCTGTAGTTCACGTTGACGAACAAATACTGTGCGTTGGTTGACAACTCCGCAAATTGACTTGTCAAAACGTCCGTCTTTAACACGATTGATTGTGACGATTGCGACAGCGGCTTTGCCTTCTTCGCTTTCACTGCCGGCTTCATAGAATATGTTCCGTGCCAGGCAATCTTCGTCTTTGCTGGATACTGAAAAATCGATCCAAGGTGTTGTAATAATTTGAACTAAGGAATCTAACTTATCCCTTGTTCCTGTTGCTAATCGCTCATACATTGATTGCGATTCTACTGCGTCAACTTTTGTAATAAAGTTTTGTTGTACTTCTTCTGCATGACCGGGTGCCATTACGGTCAGGGCTAATATTGCTACGATAGATAAAAATATCGTTCTCATACTGTCCTCCTTTGGTTGTCGCACTTTTTTAAGGTGCTAAGTTTATATAACCATGTAGATTTTGAGATATAGACTGCTATAACTGTTTATATGATACTATTATACATATTTTATCCAGAAAAATCAAGATTAAATAGGGTTATATTTGCTCTAAACTGTTTTTAAAGATTGATAATAGTTAGCCACGTGTGGAGTGGTTTTACCATTTTTTTGGCTGTTGGCAAGATTTCTGCCCTCGGCTAAACAGGCGCGAATGGCGTCACCGGCTTGATCATCTGTTACAATATTTTCTAATATAATGTTGTAACCTAATTGAGATCCGTCGACACCAAAGTCATGTAACCTGCGACCAAATGACATAAAGTCCGAAGATCCAACTCCGTCGGTTGTTGTGCCACTGTAAAGACTGATACTGGCTCTTGATAGATTTGAATTTTCTGTGGCTACCTGACTTAATGATTTTGTTAATGATTGGTTGGCATTGGTGGTTGCGGTTGCAAATGGTGATGTACCTGCAATGGCCAAATTAAAGTTTTGTACAGAATTAAAAAATGCTATGTTGGCAGCAAGTGTTGCTGGGTCTGATCCTGGGTCTGTGGCTGCTGCAATCGCCGATGATAATGTTGCGGCATTGGCAATTAAATAAGCACCCAGCGTATTACCCTGGATCGTGTTGATACTGTTAACTACTGTGGTAAAATTGTCATTGTGCCCAAGTCCTGCTACAGTACCAATGAGATCTTGTATGAGAGGATTGCCAAACGGGCCTACTCCGGTTCCAATTGTTGATCCTATTGTTGAAGCCACCGTAGCTGGAATTACCGAAGTCAGTGTACCAAGATGTGTCAACGAAGGATTTTCAACGTTGGCTAAAAAATTGCCTAACTTATAGTTGTCACCCTGGACTCCTAAATTTAATAATTTGTTGGCCAACTGTTTAAGTCCGTCTGACCCAACAGCCGATAGCCCTAAAGTTTCAACAACATCTTGTGGTATAAATGTTTCTATTAATAATAGTTCAGCAGCATTGTTTACAGTCTTAACTGGTGTTGAGTGTGATAAAGCGACGGCGTTGATTAAATTACTTCCGCTGACATTTGTTAATATTGCGGTTAATACCGAAGAAGGGATATTCTTTACCATCGTTGGATCGTATCCAGATGACACAATGGTACGATTAATTCCCAAGGTATCCCCAAACCCGGCAGCTTGTAGTCCCATTACAAGGCTCTGCGGAGTACCTACGGTAGTTAGATCTGTAAAGTCGTAAAGTATGCCAAAGTTTTTTAGATATGGACCAACAGCAATTAAATTGTTTGGAACTCCGCTGGTAATAACCTGATTGTAATTTGTTACACCAATGCCTAAGTTACCAAATGTTTCATTTTTGTATTCAGCCAATGCTGACGCTACTTCGGCGTTTGTAGCAACAAAGCTGGCAACACTATTAAACAACAAAATAAAATCTTTAAGACCCAGCACCGATGTCTCTGGGAGGATTCCTTGGGCATGTGTAGTAACCGTGGACACCACTGACGCAGAGTTATTAATAAAATATGGTAAACTATTAATAGTGTCGGTCAAGCCAACGACGTTTCCAATGTTTGGTGCTACACGAAGATTAGCAATAGTTGTAACTATAGAACTATTAACAACTTGGCTCATAGCCGAAGTCATATTTGAATTGATTGCAAGTCCGGTTCCTTGGCTAAGTCCGGCTATTGCTATTAGTGTTGTTGGAGTAAGTGCCATTTGAAATTTTGCCTTATTGTGTATTTAAGGCAAAAATAAACTACTACTATTATTTTTATCCGATATTAACGTCGGGACTGCCTTGATTAACCACATGGTTGCAGGTCAAAGGATCGCCCTTACGTGCAGCAAATTTGCCTTCAATTCTAACCGTGCTACTGCCTTGACTGATAGTGGCCGCTTGATGTGGTGGATGTGGATTTGAATGTCGTCTTGGATAAGGGGCATGACTACGATCCACTGTGCCAACTAATGCTGCCAATTGTCCGTTTATTTTAACCGTTGTTGCTCCAGCACTTTCGAGGTGTCCGTCGCTATTGTCTACATCATTGATTCTGGCAGCTTCTGGCATTATGTTATGATCCCACTGGGTGCAGTTTGGATTCCTGTAGTTACTTGTATATAGTGATCTTGCATTGGCTTAATAGTCGGCGCTGTGATCATTATATGTTGTTTACTTAGTTCAACTTCGCCATCTGGATCGATACTAAACATACTCTGCATAAGTCCAATACCTTTTTGTCCAGGAACTACTGTACATGGTTTACTCAGTGTATAAGTAGTGTCTGTTTGGCTTACAATTTTAGCAACGAGCTCGTCCCCGTTGTTTAACTTGAATGATGCAATGTCTCCGTCGGAGATTTTTGATTTTGAAATTAACATATTAACCTTTTAGTTGTTCGAAAAATTCTTCTGACTGTCGTTTGAGACCTTGAAAGCCACCTTCGACTAATAGTTTACCATCTTTATAGATCTGCGGCACAGTTCTATGTCCTTCACCTACAACAAATTCACGTGCTTCTGAGCTTTCGTCAATTTTTACTTCTTCAAATTCAACGCCTTTTAATTGTAGTAGGCTTTTTGCTTGAACGCAAAAAGGGCAGTTGTTTTTTGAATATACTGTAATCATAAACTAAATCCTTTAAATGTATCTTGGTCAACGTCTTGTTTTGTACCACCAATTACATAAGTGGTAATTTCTGTTTCTTGTGGTGCTACTTGTACATCTGCCCCGGCGATCCATTTTTGTGTCCATGGTAACGGATTGCTTGCACCGGGTTTCATACCGCAGTCTAATCCTACTGCTGTCATACGTTTACAGGTTAGCCAATCAATATATTGACTTAACAATACTTCGTTAAGACCAATCATTGATCCATCTTTGAACAAATACTTGGCCCAGGCTTTTTCTTGTGCCGCAGCTGCCAGGAACATCTGTTCACACTCAACCTTGGTTTCGGCCTTGATTGTAACATAGTCTGGATCGTCTTGCGGAAGTAATTTGAGCAGGGTCTGTGTAGATCCTAAGTGTACGTTTTCGTCACGTGCAATTAGTTTAATAATTTTAGCATTACCTTCCATCTTTTTCAACTCTGCAAATGCCCATGAGCAAGCAAAGCTAACATAAAAACGAATGCCTTCTAATGCGTTTACACTATTCAAGCATAACCACAACTTACGTTTAAGTTGATAAGGATCAACTACAATTTCTTTGCCGTTGACTGAGTGGGTACCATACCCCAACATACGGAACCAACCTGCGCCCTCAATCAATGAATCGTAATACTTGCTGATATCTCCGGCACAGGCAACGATTTCATCTAAGTCCATTAGTTCGTCAAATACTTCGCTGGGGTTACTGTATACGTTACGGATAATATGTGTATAACTACGAGAATGAATCGTTTCGTTAAAGGCCCAAGTCTCAATCCATGTTTCTAATTCGGGAATCGTAGCAAGAGGCAAGAAAGCCAAGTTAGGACTACGACCTTGCACAGAGTCTAATAGGATTTGACGCTTTAAGTTACTGGTAAAGATATGCTTTTCAAAGTCAGTTAATTCTTTAAAATCTTTAGCATCACGAAGTACATCTACTTCCTCTGGACGCCAAAAGAATCCCAACTGTTTGTCTGTCAACTTGTCAAATTGACGATACTTTAGTACGTCATAACGTTGAATAGCGGGGGTTCCGTTTGTGTCTAAAAATGCTAAAGACTGGGTGTGATCGGTTTTACGAATATTGAATACGCTCATTTTACTTTCCTTAAATTACGCAACTATCACAATCAGCATCATCTACTGTTGTTTGTTCTGGTTCAGTTTGTTGAGCAGACAATTTTTCTATATCGATTTCACCTTGACCATCGTTGGTGTTAAAATAGTACAACTGTTTACCACCATACTTATAAAACTGTATAACATCTTTGAGCATATCGCTCATTGGAATTTTTTCATCCGCATAAAAACGTGGATTGTAAGAAGTATTAACACTGATGCCTTGATCAATGTATTTTTGTAGGACGGCACAGAGTTTTAGGTAACCCTCTGGTGATTTTTGATCCCACAATAGTTCGTATTTGTTTTTAAGGCGGCGATATTCAGGAACTACTTGTTTAAGAACACCATGCTTACTTTGTTTAATACTAACATAATTACGTGGGGGCTCAATGCCGTTTGTTGCGTTAGCAATCTGCGCTGAAGTTTCTGCTGGCATCAGAGCCATTAGGGTAGCATTACGCTGACCAGTGGCTTTGGTTTGTTCACGTAACTCTGCCCAAGGCATACGCTCTTGATGAGGAACTAATTCATCAATCTCTGCCTTACGTGTATCAATTGGTAAGATACCACGTGCTGATTTAAGATCTTGCCAACGACCACAGGCGCCTTGTTCAACAGCGAGATCTGCTGAAGCTTTGAGCAAGTAATAACTCCAGGCTTCAGCAAACTCGTCGACTAATGCTAATGCTTGTGGATCTGAATAACTAACATCATTCTTTGCCAAGAAATACGCAAAGTTAATGATGCCTACTCCCAATGGACGAAATTCTTTAGTGGCTAACTCAGCGGCCTTAATTGGATAACCTTGATAGCTTAATAAAGCATCTAATCCACGTACTGCCAGTTCACAGGGTCTCTGGAAGTCATGTGGGCTTTTTACATTGCCCCAATTGATCGCACTTAAAGTACATAGTGCGATCCTACCATCTTCGTCGTTGACATCATTGAGTGGAACTGTTGGTAAATCAATTTCACAACAAAGGTTTGACATCTTTACGGGTGCTACACTTTCATCAAATGGACTGTGCGTATTGGCATGGTCCACGTTTTGCAAATAGATACGTCCTGTATCTTTGCGTTCTTGCATAAAGCGACTAAACAATTCTGCGGCTTTGAAGGTCTTTTTACGCAACTTGGTATTGCGTTCGGCACGTTCATATAACTCTTTGAACTTGTCTTGATCTGCAAAGAAAGCATCAAACATTTCAGGCACATCGTGAGGACTAAAACAGGTAATATCGCCACCTGTGATTAATCTTTCATACATTAACTTATTGAATTGTACTCCATAATCCATGTGACGTACACGATTATCCTCGGTACCTTTGTTGTTCTTCAACACAATAAGGTCTTCAATTTCTAAATGCCAGATAGGATAATAAAGTGTTGCGGCACCATTACGTACACCACCTTGACTACATGAACGTGTGGCACTTTGGAATAGCTTGTAGAACGGGATTACACCTGTGTGGTAAGCATCGCCTGAACGGATCGGTGATCCCAATGCACGGATGCGGCCTGCACCGATACCGATGCCGGCTTTTTGTGATACGTACTTGACAATAGAAGAAGCAGTAGCGTTAATACTGTCAAGACTGTCATCTGTTTCAATGAGAACGCAGGAACTGAATTGTTTCTGAGGAGTGCGTACACCAGCCATGACAGGGGTAGGAAGGCTAATGTCTCCAAGACTAATTGCATCATAATAATCTGATATCCATTTTAATCTTGTGTCTTTTGGATATGATTGAAATAGTGTTGCCGCAATAAGCATATAGGCTATTTGCGGTGTTTCATAGATTTCTCCGCTAACACGGTTTTGTACAAGATACTTACCGCGCCATTGTTCCATGGCAACATAGGTAAAGTTCTCATCTCGGCTGTGATCAATCTTATGATCTAATTGATCCCACTCGTCTTCGGAGTAGGCTTCCAACAATCCACGGTCATAAAATCCATTGGCTACATTACGTTTAACTAACTGTAGCAAAGGCCATGGTTGATAATCATGATAAACTTGTTTACGCAGATGGTAGTTAATTAAACGACCTGCTACGTATTGATAATTTGGTGTTTCTTCTGAAATTAAATCTGCAGCACTTTTGATCAATGTTTCTTGAATGTCGGCCGTTTTGATTCCGTTGTAAAACTGTATGTGACTTTTTATTTCCACTTCGCTGGCACTGACACCAGTAATACCCTGTGTGGCCCAAAAAACTACCTTGTGTAGTTTTTCTAAATCGAGGACTTCTTTATGTCCTTCTCTCTTTGTAACTTGAATTTGCGTCATCGATCCCTCTAATATTCTTGTAATTTTAAATCTTTGCTACTGTAACTATGTTTTAACTGTAAGTTTTTATTTATTGATAGAGTATTTACGACCGAGCCATCAATGAAATTAAGCATATATTTTCCCTGTGACAGAACGGCTAAATTATAGGTGTACCGAGTTTCGGGATCATAATATACTCGTATTTCGGCATCCAACTCTTTTCCATGTTCAGTAAAGTATATAGTATACAGCATACCGCAGGCTTTTGCAAGATCACAATAATAATTTTCGGCAATTAACTCCCAAGGAGAGGGCCAGGTGTTGGTGTCTAATGGATCCAAATAGTAAGGTGAGTGAGGACAGCTTTGCCAAAAATTGGCAACTTCGTTGAGTGCTTGTTCTAAACTGAGTTGGTCGAGCGATTTTCGAAAGTCACGCCAACGAGATATCCTCTCGTCTGGTTCAAGTTTCCACATGTGTTTTTATATTATACGTTTGTAATTGAATATACTACTGTTGTCTGGGACGTTGTTGTGTAATTTAAATTGGCTTGTGTTGTGTTAGCGTTCGCGGTAAAGAATATATCAGTTCCTGCTGTCTGGTTATAGTCTTCTTCAAATGCCAACGATGATCCGGTGGCAAAGCGACTTAATTTAATAGTTCCAGTTCTTTGTGTTGTACCTTGATATAAGGTATAGTTAACCGTGGCATTGTTAGCTGTGATTGTAGAAAATATACCTGCGGTGTTGGCTGCTAAAACTACGTTTGATTTGATACCACCTGCGGCTGTTACTTCTGCGTAAATTGTAGCCACATTGGCCTGAAGATTGGCAAAATCACTGGTAAACTGATCAGTGAAATTAATAATAGAATATTCAGTTAAAATTTCAGTCACACCTTCAGTAGGTGCACCTTCTGCCAAAGTACCATTACCAATGTAAAGTTGGCGTGTATCAACACTCCAGGCCAACTCGGCGCTGGCCAACTGCGGCAGGTCCTGATTAAGCCCGCGTCTTTGCTGAATTCTTGAAATTTGTACTATTGCCATACTTAACTGATCCCAACGTGTATACTGTATTTAGTTTGTGAGATAGTATAGCTCAACTCTCTTGTTCCACTCGTTGTTATAGTGGTCAAATTCTGCGCCTTCAAGTATAAACTCTTGATAAACAGGGGTGTCAAAAACGCCAGGACTGAGCTCTTTCGGCTGCTGACACATAAGAATTACCCCTCTTTTGATGTCAGTTCCGTGCATATTATTATGCGCCTGTGCATAGGCCGCCAATTGTATAAAGTAATCGTCAATATATTCACGTTTTTTTAATTTATTAGTTTGCTTATAATCCATGATACTGGGTTTACCTGAATGCACTCCCACAGAGTCTGTAGTACCGGCATATAACCCACTATAATAAACAGGAACTTCGACTCCCCAGACTTCATTGATATTGGCGAATCCTTCTAAGATAACCTGTGCGGCCATAAACCACGACGGCTGTGCAAATGGGTTAGTAGGAAGTTCTTTCATGTCGCCAGTTTTAACATAGTGTTCTAAGTAACTGTGCATACGTGTTCCGCGATTAGCGGCTTCTGTAGTAATTTGTTGAGCACGTTCGGCTCCTACAGATTTTTTCCATCGCTCAAGTGCTTCGCGTTTTTCTTGTGGTTTTGTTCGATCTAAGATTGTTGTAACGCTGGGCACCGCTGATCCATCGGGTAAACAATAATGTCTTTTTCCATTAATGGTAGTACGGTCAATAGGTTTGTAATTGTAACGATCAATGAGCATGGTTTATTATATTCGTAATTTTATCTGCGGCGAGCTGGTTCCAATTTTGATTCATTATTAAATTATAATTATGCTCGGCAATGGGTTTTATTTTAGCATAAGTTTCCTGTTGATCGCAACCACATAAGTACCGAACTTGTTCGAACGCTTGAGCCCATCGTTCCTCTGCCGGCGGCGTGTTGTCGTAACTTTCATCAATTATATCACCAAAAGTTTTAAACCCTAAAGATTGTAAATTGCTCAAGAATCCACGACCGCTGAATGCCACAAATAGTCTACGTGCCATTAGAGCTTTGGCTGTTTTTTCTGTATAGAAACTGTGTTCGTTTCTAAAGTCTGTTTCGGCCACTATGCTGTAGGCCGTATCATTATAAACTTGTACAGGAATAATTTGACTTAATCTCGTAGTCTGACCTTGATACTGAACATAATTTGCTGTTTCCTTTATTGGATCAGCAACTTTGGTTCCTGGCTCCCAGATAAAATAATCTTTAGCATAAAACTCGTCAGTGTAATCATACCGACCGGTCTCGGGTTGTACTCTACGATCAACATTGTAGGTCATTATGATTTGATCGGTTAAATTATGTTTGTTTACATTTTCATAAACAAATGTTCTGTTGGGTTTCTTTAATCCTAATAAGGCATCAAAATATTTTGATTTTGTTTTATACGGATCTACAGTAGACAAAACATCAGGCAAGGCTTTATAGAGAGCAGTTGATGTTTCAAACCAATCCCCCCAAAAAATTACACGATCTTTTACTGGATGTTGCTCGTTAATAAATGCAGGAGTTAGCCAATAAACATTTTTTCCTGTGCATTGATTCCACTTATCAAAATAATGCAGTGACATTTCTCTGTCAAAACAAAATACCGCTTCGCTATTTTGACTTAGTTGATTAACAAAACTTTCAAACGAGTTAACAGGACTGTGGTAATCTTGTCCCATCATGTACATTGTAAATGCTATTTTGCGACCGGGGGCATTGATATAGTCCGTTAGACTGTGACAAACTGTATAAGGTTCGTTAAACTTGATTGCAGGTAGCCATTGTAGATCAAGTACTCGACTATCTGTAAATACCGTTAGCATTGAGTTATCTGATGATAGAAATAATCGGCTATTTGTTTATGCCCCGATTCTGTTGGGTGTGCTGTGTCAAAGCGGGAGTCAAACATGTTAACCAAATCGTGCCTCGGCCCTTGACCAATCCAATTTATTTTATTTTCCAGGTATTGTTGTTGATGTAAATCTAATAGATTGTAATAACTGTTAGGCATTAGATTAACAAAATAATATTTTATATTGTTGGCTATAAAAAAATTAGCAAGACTAACTACTTGAGTCCAGTATTTTTGTGCGTAGGTATAATCTGTGTAATTGCGGTATACTTGATCTTTAAACTTACTGACCCGATCAAAAACATCTCCGTTGACATTCTTACCTAATGTTCCGCATTGCGGTATAATAAGCGTCCAGGCCTGTGTTTCTTCTTCCCAGTACTCAAATCTATGTGGATGTGCCCACTGTATTACAGCAGTCCAATCTTTCTCAGATTCTTGTGTAAAAAAATCAATAGTTGTTCTTACTATGCGATCATTTGATCCACAGCCCATACTGAGATTAACACACGAGTCTGCTCCTAACCGTTCGGCCAAATGAAAAGGCCAAACTCGAGTCAGCCTTTCTTTGTTTATAGGATCGGGGTTCGTATAGTCAAGCAGTTGCCCATTGGTGTCGTATAACGATTTATACAGTTCACCGCCCCAGGTAAAACTACATCCGTTGGCAAATAATTTCAATTTATCCACTCTTGTAAATGTTGAGCTATTACTTGATGCCCCAGTGCGTTAGGGTGTCCGCCATCTGTTCCTTCAAAATATATTTTATTATCTCCAGGATATTTAGATCCCAGGATATCTAAAAAATTTGAGGTGCCTTGATTATAAAATTTACTTCTATCAACACCTATAAAATTTAAAAGGTCCCAATCGACCTTTGAAAAACTTAGAGCATAATAGTCTTGTATTTTGTACTGTCGACATAGACTTTGCAAAGCCAATACTGTTGTATAAAATTTAAAATGATCTAATAGAGTTGAATGTATATTTTTAAAATAGCTTGCAGATACATCGTCTTTGGTGCCATCCCACATAACATAGGCCGTATCGGGTTGTTTGCCAGCATAATACATCAGACGTGATAGTACGGTAAAAGAAAATAAAGCTGTGTAATTAAACGTAGGATCGATATTGCTTAATAAATCTTGTAATTGAAGAACCATGTGCTCTGCTGCTGTGCCTTGCACAGAGTAATTTTGAAATTCTATATTTCTATAGTCAGCAATCAATTTTCCATATGTTGGTTCGTTGGGTTGAAGACCTGTTCCCCAGGTCCAACTATCTCCAAATACAACAAGTTTACGATTCATTAAATTCTGAAACTTTCTCCGCAACCACAGCGATCTTTTTCTCTGGGATTACGAAATTCAAAACCTTCGTTTAAACCTTGTCTAACGTAGTCTATTTCTATTTCGTCTACTATAGGCAAATCTCTGTTGTCTACTATAACGCTAAATCCATCTTGCGGGAAGCTGGTGGAGCCTGCCCAAGTTTCATCTACATATTCTAATACATAAGCAAGGCCGCTACACCCGGTAGTTCTTACGCCCACCTTGATACCTATGCCCTTGCCACGTTTTGACAGATTAGTTTGTATTTTTTTACTTGCTGTGTTTGTTACGGTAATCATTGATAGCCGCCTTTATTGCATCTTCTGCGAGGATTGAGCAATGGATTTTAACAGGTGGAAGAGCCAACTCCTCGGCGATGTCGCTGTTTTTAATACTGCCCGCCTCGTCAAGAGTTTTTCCTTTGACCCATTCTGTGACCAGTGAGCTGGAAGCGATTGCTGATCCGCAACCGTATGTTTTGAATTTTGCATCTTCGATTATACCTTGTTCATTTACTTTGATCTGTAGGCGCATAACATCGCCACAGGCAGGAGCACCGACTACACCTGTTCCCACTGTGTCGTCCATTTCTAATTTACCCACGTTACGTGGATTTTCGTAGTGATCGATTACTTTATCGCTGTAGGCCATTTTTAGTCGGTTGTTGAGGTTTAGGTGGTTGCGGTGGTTGCGGTGGTTGCGGAGCGGGTTGTGTAGTTGGAGGTTTTTTTAAACTATCAAACAACTGTTGTAGGCCAGCAGCCATTCCGGTGCTGGCAATTATCATCATAAGAACAAAACAAATTTTTCTCATTTAATTAGGAATCAATACTGTTTTATAACAATTACAATTACCGTCTAACATGGCTTCCCAATGATAACCGGCCGGTGCTGGATACACAGGTGCAGCAGGTGGCATTTGTTGCTGAATGTAAATTGGCTGTTGTTGGATAACAACCGGAGGACGAGTAGCTTCGTATACGATAGCGCCACCAACTAATGCTGGTACCACCCAACCATAACCAGGATGATAGTAATAACGACCACCACCGTGTGCCCAACGTTCAGCGTGAGCTATGTTAATAAATGATAGTGCTAATAAACCGGCTACAATGATCTTTTTCATTTTACTTCTCCTTATTAAGGGTTATATTATTATAACGCCTTACCCACACAGAAAGTTGACAATACTGACTATACAGTATTTATTTTGAAAAGTCAATGATTTTGAGTTTAGCTACGATTGGATAATGCACGGTTGGCCATTGCGGAAACCGTTTTTTCGGGTTGTGTTTGACCCACTTCGCCTTCACCACCTACTCCACCTGTCATTGCAGGTTCGGCTGGATTAATGAAAACATATTTGGTGCCTTGGTCGTCATCTTTAATGTCAGTAACAATGTTCTTTACTGTATCATTATTCTTACGTGCATTAACTAATGTATCTAAGTTAAATGCTTCGGCACCAGGTTGTTGACGAACTAAATTAATTAATGCTTCAACTGAAATTTTTGGAACTTGAGCGTGATCTGAACTATACTGAATTTCTCTTAGAGTGTTAATCAATGCGTCATTGGCCGCATGATCGGCATCGTCTTCGATAAAATCAGAGAGGTCGCCATCCTCATTTAAACGGCGACGAAATTCAGTAAATCTCATTAACGACGCTCTCTACCTAATTCTTCTTCGCCACCTGCAGCAGCATCAGTTGCGGCAAACTCGTCGCCCTCTGGAGCAGGAGCTTCGGCACCCAATTCTGGGGACATGTCTGGAGCAGGAGCACCCATACCAGCATCCATACCACCCATGCCCATGTCTGGTGTAGATTCGCCAGTTAACGCACGAGCAGCACCGTCAGCCTGTTCACGACCAGTACTTAAAGTCTGCCATAAGTTTTGTAGCAATGGAGTAACTGTGCCCTTAAATGTTTCAGCTTGTTGTTCGCCGATTTGGTCACGGATTGTGTCTAATAATGCAGGCAGTTGTTCATTCTGCATTTTACCAATTTTTTCTAACATGTCTTGAATTGAGTCAACCATGTCTTTAGCAGCTAATGTAGCTTCTGCTTTAGCCATTTCGCTTTCGCGAATAAGAATATCTCTGTTCTCTACCATCCAACGATTTAGACTTTCGCGAACCATAAACATTTCCATGTATTGAGGGTTCTTTTCAGCAGTATGAACGCCGTGTGTGCGTTTTACTTTGTCTAAACTTTCTGTAATAGCAGTAGCTAATTTGTACGCCTTAGGAAAGGTTAAATTATCGTAGTCGATTTTAAAGCCGAAGCGACTTTCAACTACTTGGTTAATTTTTTTAGCTTTTGGCTGTAGGCCGATTTCTGTTAATCTCATGGTTCAATTATCCCAAACTTTTAAGTATTTAGCCGATTTAATAGATTTCTGTAATTCTTTTTGAGCAAAATCTAATCGCAGTTTTGCATCATCTAATCTGGCACTCCAATTACTTATCCCAAAACTATCTTTATGTTTTAAAGCACGTTCCAAGCTGTTGCTATAGTGTATTACGTCATTTTTAAGACGCTTAACTTCGCTGTCGGCATTGCGTATCATTGTTGCTAAATGATAATTTTTAATATGATCGCACAAGCAATAAAAAATAGCACTTTGCTTGCCATCAAAATCATGTATAAATTCGTGGTCGTATGTTTGTAGTTGCCAATAGCCTCGGTTAGGAACTATACGCTTACTACCTATTACATATCCGCCCTGGGGCAAGGGCCATATCAACGGTACCTGTTTATTTGTGCTTATGCGATTAAATTCGCGTTGAGTCCATGCCGAAATATATTGGGTGGTGGCCGCAACTATTTGGTTAAATTCTTGTTTTGTAGGTTTATCGAATTTTTCTTCGATATGTGATGCGTCCATTTTCTTGAATTCTCAATAATACGTCCTTATTAACCAAACTGTTAGCAAGACGTTGTTGATGCTCGTCTAATTCAGATTTTAGTATTGACTTGTTTTGCAACATGTCCAATACTTCAGCTTCCTCATTGGTAATAGGTAGTGTAATGTTATTTAAGAGTTCTACGATACGCATAGATTATTTGAGATGCGAAGCTAACAGAGTAATAGTACCGGCAACTAAAACACCAAAAATAGTAGTACCAATAGTGATTATAATTCTAAGTTGACCAGATGAATTTTTTGACAAGCTGTCTTTAATGTCAACCAGGTGGGTTTCCATTTTATCCATACGAGTTTCAAGGTTGGATAATTTGTTTTCCAAGTTGGAATATCTCTCCGCACATAATTCTACGTGTGCCTCAAGACTCTGTTTTTCAATATCAGTAGTGGCCATCTATCTCTCGCTGTTAGTTAGCGATGCGTTTGTTTTGCCTAAATGTGCCTTAATAATGAGCCTTAATGGTGCCGTAGCATCAATAGTTATTTATGTTTTTTAAGCCAGATTTAAAGTATATGTTCTTAATTCCGCCGTGGGGATAAAAAATAGGCAACATAAAACGTGCTGTTTCTGTTAATCCACAAATAACAGGTACCTGTTCAAAACATTGTTCAAGCCCGGCAACTTGATTATTATTGACTGTGAATACATCTGCGTGTTCAACAGCAAATGCCCACATCCATACATTGTGTTCGCCTGAATACATTTCTCCAAACTCTAAATAATCTAAGTTTACAGTTTTTACCGTAGGAGGTATAACGTCATAGGGTTGTGCACCAAGGCCGATTGTTTGTAATACGGTTTCCCAATTACGTTGCTGGTCGCGAGTTTGTTCTGCCGTGCTACGTAGTTCACCTGTGGCTGTGATATCAACTAATGTAAATCCAGTGAAAAAATGTAAATGCGTGGTGTCCATGCAAATACTTATGCCACAAAAAAGCACATCATAAAGATGTGCTCTTTTGTTATAGTTGGTTAACTATTATAGTTTGAAACCAGCTGAGCTGGAAACTGTGAAGCCACCACCAGCTACCCAAACGTTACCGTAACCACCGATGTTGCTTGATGTAGAAGCTGCTGTAATAGCTGCTGCAACTGCTGCGTCGCTAACCCAACCACTACGCTCTAATAGAACGCTGATTTGTGGTGTGCTGTCAACTTGGTATGCTAATACTGAAGCATTACCTTCGATAACACGTAGGATAGACTCAACTGCACCGCCTGTGTTTAATTCTGCTGCCAAGTTACCTGTTGGAGTAACAATCTTTAGAACTGACAAAGGTGCTGCGATACCTGTATTGATGATTGCGCCGTTAGCAAATGCACGACCTGCATCAACTTGTACTACACCGGCTGCGTCGCCGTTAACTCTTGTAAATGTTGCCATTTTTAATTCTCCTTAATATAATGAGCCCTTAAAGGACTACATGCATTTATTTATACAAAATAAAAATTATTGTGCTCTTCCTGCAAAATTTGCAGTACTAAAAACCCCACGATTTACCAGCTTTATAAAGCCACTTGGGGTGTCTATGTTAAATCCTTCGCCTTTAGGAACATCGCCCACAAACTGCTCTACACCCTTAACTTGGGGCTCAAGTTGATCTAATATAGCTAATTTTAATAGACTAATTGTGCTGTAGACTTTGTCTAATGCTACTAAAACGGGTTTATTTTCTTCAGCATTGACTATTTCAAACTGTGGTTTAGTCAGTTTAGTCTGTAACCATGTGCCGTCTACAGGTTGTCCAGTGGCTTTTCTATTGTAATACTGCTGTAGCCTATCCTTGGATGCCTGTGTTAAACTGGATAAAAAAGCATCGCCGCCTGCGGCACTAAATTCGTTAACCGCACGTTTAGCATTATTTTTTAATGTAGTGGGTTCTTTCATATTAAACTTAGTACCCATGTTGCCTGTAAATACGGTAATATATTCGTTGGTTCCAGATAGACCGCCTAAGCCCTGTAAACTTTGACGACCTACCAATGGAGACTCTTTAGACTTTTCAACTTCATTGCCGTAACTGTGTACAGCAATACCTACTGGACGACCTGCAATTTCTTCGCCAATTGGTGTATTGGTAGCAACATTATAAGTGACACCGTGAGGATTAGGTTTAAAAATAAACTTACCGTCTACCGGTATTAATGGTTTATCAGTCCACATCAAATCGCCCTGTACAAATCCCTTGAAGTTTGGAGGACATATACTGCCCACAGCATTAAACACCTTGGCTAATTTTTGTCCTACTTCCATGTTCTTGCCGTTCTTGGCGTAAAACTGTAGTAGCTCTTCTGCACTTGTAACTTGGCCACCGGCTTCGCCAATGTACTCTTTATAGTTCATTGTAAACTTACCGTCAGCTGTACGTCGACCAAATATAATAGCAGGGCTTCCGTCCCATTTGATGCTTACAGTTTCAGGCTTTTGTACAGCACCTACCATACCTGTGATAGCATCCAAGGCCGCTTTACTACCACTGAAGATAAAATCCTCTGGATGTGGTGTACGAGCACCTTCTGTTAGATATTGTACAAATTCTAATAAAATCATTTTAATTTATCGTTTAAGTGTTTAAACCACTCTGTTGGATGTACACTGGATTCTAATTTAGGTAGCTGACGTCCTGATTTAGTTAGATAGTCAGTAAAATCTTTTAATTTAGCATCACGTTGTGTATCATTGCGTAGTGCATTAACGATACTTTCTACGCTGGCCATATCTTTTATTGTGCCATTGGGTACAAACATCTTGGCCATCATAGCCGGATCGTCGGTAACTAATTCATTGCTTAGTCTGTCATGTACGCCACTATTAACTGTAACCTTTACTCCTAATACTTTACCGATACTGTTAAACAACACAGCACGATCAACTCCTTTGAACTGACTATCAGGTGGCATAGCAGATAGCATAAATTTAGTCCAGGCCATTTTGTCTACGAAGTTAAAGTCACTTTGTACATAGCCATTCTTTGGATCACCGTTAATAGGAGTGCGGAAATGTACTTCGATGCCAGTCTTATCAATATAGCCGCCTTTGTACTTGCGACCTTGATTCATGATTTCGTTTTCTGGGACACCTTTGGATAGGCAGTATTGATATAACACACCTTGTAGTGCGTCTTTACTGATAATGGTAGCATCGATGGCGTAGTCTAAGTCGCCAGATGTTTCTTTTTGGCCAGTTGAGCCGACCATATTGTTCATTAGGTCAAGGCCGGTAATTTGTTCTAAAAATTTAGTAGTAGAGGGAACATCTAATCGGTTGATACGACGGGTTAAAGGATTACCGGCAGCGTCTTTAAATACGTTACCGCCTAATCCTTTAGCTTCATCTCCGCCTTCATATAATTTCATTTTATCTCAACGACTTTAACAATGCAGCACTGAAGTCTGTCTTAACTTCAGACAATACAGGAGGTTTATACATACGTTGACGTTGAATACTTTCAACTGTACGCATAGCTGTTAATAAAATATCTTTTAACACACCACGTACCTGTGGCGCTAAGTTGCCGCCAGCATCATTAAACTTTTTAAACAATGCTGTAAATTCTGCTCCGCCACCAAAGCCTTGTGGTTGTGCTGGTTCTTGAGCAGGCTGTGCAGATTGTGCTGGTGCGTCTAAACCTAAGTCGCCAAATACTTTATTAATCAGCACGTCGGTAACACCTTGCTTACGTAAGAATGCTTTAACCTGTTCGCTGTCAACTGGACCTTGTCCACCAGTTGGATCAAACTCTTTGTAGTTCTTACGCCAGTTAAGATCTAACTTATCGTATGTGATCTTGTTGGCAGCAGAGTCCCAGCCTTTTTTAGCCGCATTAGCAATGCCTTGGCCAAATTTCTCAACTCCGCCAGCTACTTTGCCAACCCCGCTCTTAATAGCGTCCCATGGGCCTTCGGCAACAACACCTTCGAAGATTGCCTTAACACCTGATGCTGTTAAGTAGCAACCTTTTTGTGACATTCCACGACTTTCAGCAAGTAAACGCATACGCATAGTTGCTTCGTAGTCAACATATTCGCTGATCATTGTTCCAACTGGAATGTATGACGAGTTTACTGTTGACTTGGTGCCTGTGTTGCCCCAGGTTGGAGCATATTGTCCGGTACCAACCTTTGCGGCTGTATCTGCTGCTGTACCAACACCTTGGTCGTATACGTTATAATTTTCTACATTTTGCGGAAGATGTAATTCAATACCAGTTGGCAAGTTATTTGGGTTGGTAATCATTGGATTATTATCCATGATATCCTTGACACTAATACCATTGCTCTGTGCAATCTGGCTTAGTGTTTCACCTTGTTGTACTGTGTATGGAATTAGATCTGTGCCATTGGCTTGTGTTCCGTCAATCCATGCATCGGGATTAGTCGGATCAATAGTGGTAGCATCTACACCCGGTGGTGTAACAACGCCGTTGTCTATGGCATTGTTGAGATCAGGATTCACAGGACCAATATTAACTTGTCCTGTATCAGTTGTAGTTGTAGTCTGTGTTGTTTGTGGTTGATTCAATAAGTGACTTGCACCATAAGCAAGAGCGCCAGTCTTGAAGCCTTTCCACAATGCAGAGCTTGCTTTGTCGCCCTGTAGTAATCTGTCAAATGTCTTAATACCGGCCAACAATGCAGCACCGCCAAGACCAGCACCACTGATACCTGCTAATGCAATTAAGCCAGCATAGATAGCACCCTGGAAGATTGGATGTTGTTTACCAAACTCACGATACTTAGCAAGTGCTTGCCCAACAGCACCAGATTCACCGCCGGCGGCATTTAATAGTTTGCCTTGAATAGAGTCAACTGCTTGGTCAAATCCAGCAACTGGTGCTGATTGACTAATCTTAGTTTTAACATCGTCCCAGGCTTGTGCAACTTTCTTAGCTACATCGCCACCTTTACCGACTAAGGTACGGTTGCTTACAGGTTCATCACCTGCATTTTGTACATTACCACCTGCAGCAGCACCATCGGCCACTGACTGGAAAATTTGTTTAATTTGATCTTGTGTTAATTCTGCTTCTGTAATCATGCGACCAATACGACTAAAACTTTCGTAGATTGGATCTTTCATGATACGTTGTTCAATCAAGCGTTGAGCTTTTTTACTTTGCTTGCTCTCAACTTTAAGACCGCCGGATCTCATCCACATATCTTTCAACGCTGTTAACATTTCTGGATCAGAAATTAATTGATATGGGCTATCTGGTTTTGTATGTGCAGTTACATATTTGTCCCACTCTGCTTTAAACGCAGCAGGATCTTTAAAAATTTTGTACTGTGGATCTTTGTTAGCATCTACCGCGGCCTGTTGACCACCGGCCTGTTGCTGTTGACCCTGACCGGCTGTAGCATCTTGTGCAGATGGTTGACCAGCAGCTGGTTGTTCTTTACCAGCACCAGTTTGTGCTGTAGTGCCGGCACCGGTAGTTCCGCCAGTTTGTGTTGCGGCGCCAGGAGTACCAGGAGTGCCGGGAGTACCAGCAAATGCTTTAGCTGTGCGATCCCAACCTAATCCACCAAAGAAACCTTGTGCAAATGGATTCCCTTTTGTGCCAGGAGTACCAGGAGTACCTCCGGTTTGTGCTGTAGAGCCAGGAGTACCTCCAGTTTGACCTGTAGTACCTGCTTGGCCATTACTCTGTGTATTTGTTGGGTTAGTTTGTGTTGTGTTGGCCTGCTGATCAGCGCCGGGTGCTTGTGTATCTTGTGCAGGTTTAGCTGGTGCGTTACGTGCTAAACGACGTGCTTTTAAATTACCTACTGCGTTTGGCACACCACCAGCAACTCTTGGATCTGTGCTGTCGTTTGGTGCATTACCGTACTCATCCAATTGACTTTCGTCAAGAACTAAAATATCATTAATCTTCATTATTTCCTCGCAACTTGCGGACTCCGCGTATGAATTTATTGGGGTCTTGCGAGCGAATACTGTTTAATAAACGACGTTCAAGCTCATCTGCTACAGCAGGGTCGTAGTTTTCTTTAATGTAATTCATTAGATTAATAGCACTTGAAATTACGTTATTAGCACGACTTTCCACGAGGTTTTCGCGGTCTTTGTGTACTAATAAGCTATCAAGCTCGTCTAATATACTACGAGTACGTTTTTGCAAGATCTACTCCAATTTAGTTATATTTATGTGGAGTTATTCTGATTTGGCTTTTAGTCCGGCCAGCATACTCTTTAGTTTGCTACTGTCTACTGTAGCACTCGGAGGTGGGCCTGCGTCTTTTTCTACGTCAAACCCGTCTTTTGCCTTGCTTTCCCATGGTGCTACTGTAGTTGTAGTTTTAATCTGATTCATAATATTGTTGGCAACACGTGGAGGACCACCTTGAGTAATAAAGTCCTGTTGTGCTTCTGGTCCTGGATCAGTAATACGCATAGTTTCAATGTTGTACTCTAAGTCAATCTTTTGTCCTACACCTGTAGAGCTACGTGACTTCATACACTGAATTTGATAACGCCCACGTTCTTTCATAGCACGGCTTGTAAAGATACCAAACACGTTATCTGCTGTATTAATCTTAGAGATACCACCAGCAATATGACTATGGTCAAATTCAATTTCTTCAACAGCTGAACGATTCAACTGCGATGCTGTTACTAACAATACATTAAGCTCTTGCGATAAGTTACGCAGTTCCTCTGCTACATACTTGTCTTTGATAAACTGATCATTGGGATTAACTTTTACACTCACTGGCATAACCAAGTCTAAGTAGTCAACCATAACAAAATCTACTTTGTTATTAGTTTGTATTTGATACTCTTTAATAAAACTACGAATATCATTTACGTTACTCTGTGCTGGTAGTGCCTTGATTCGATACTTACCGGCTTTTTTACCCACCATCTTGACTTTGAGTTCTGTAGTATCAATGTCCTTGCGAATCTCTTTTGTGCCCATACCTGTTAACATAGCATCTGTTCTTAGAGCACATAATTCTTCGCTCAATTCTAAACTAATATATACTCCCGATAGTCCTTGTTGTAACCACGACAAAGCTATGTTCATCATAACCAACGATTTACCTGAACCCGATCCGCCGGCAAAAATATTAAGTTCTCCGCGACTCATACCGCCATACAAGATTTTGTCCATAGTAGGCCAACCTGTTGATACTTGGCCACCTGAATTGTAATACTTGTCGATACGTGTTTTGGGATCAGCAAAATAGTCTGTGCCCAGGTCTTTGGTTAAACTAATCTGTACTGCATCTTTGATAATTTTTTCTACAGGATCATAGTCACCCTTTTCCAACAAGTCTGCTGACTTTAGGATAGCACGTTCCAATTCCATACGCCGAGTAAACGATTCAAACTCCTGCATAAACCAATCGTGATGTCCTTCAACTGTTTCCGGAACTGGTTTGAGTTCTACTCCTGTTACTGCACGAATTTGTTCATAAGTAGGCAATGTCTTGTGATCATTGCTGTGTTGTTTAAGAAAATCGGCCACAGCTCTTAGGCTACGATCGAAGTTTTCTGGATTATAAATGTTCTGTACACGCACATAGCTTTGTGCATCTGTCAGCATCATTTCTAAAAATAGTTTTTGTAATTCTGTTGAATATTCTTTTGTTGACATAGTTTAATTATATAGTTTCTTTTTCTTTAACTCAATTTTTAATCTGCCAGTTTCTTTTGCTGCCAATATACTTTTTAATACAAACAATTTGCCATATTTTTCTACCGCCGATCCAATGTCTTTACAGTCCGATTGCCACACAGGATAGCTTACTGCCCATCCGTATTCTAAGGCGGCATCGACAAGTCGGGTTCCTGCTCGATCAGCATCAGGGACCACAATAACTTCACGTGCCAAACTGTCCACAATGTCTGCTTGTATTTCTGAACACTCATTGCTCAATATAGCAATGCCATCTATAGCCATAGCATCAAATGGTCCTTCGCATACAATAACAAACCGACTGTCGGGTCGTTGACAATCCACATTAAACACATAGTTTGGTTCATAGCTGGAATGATACTTGGGCTTAACTCCATCATCAACACCACGTGCTGTATAGCCAATAATTTGATTACGCCAAGTAAATGGGATGATAACACGACGATGTAAATTGTATTGTGTTTCGGGAGTCCAATATAAGTCGTATCGGCTTAGATCAACTCTACGTGCCGCGGCATACATTACTGCATTGTGCCATTCTACTGGTACTTCTTTATCTGAATTTAATGTATAAAATGTATTAAGTGCGTGGAATGTCATGGCCTCTTCGGGCAAGGGACGAGCCTTAAAATTGACAGGTTCTGATTCCTCGGCCTCAACACGTTGTTCTGGTGCTACTAATTCTTTGATGCGAATAGCATCTATGACCAGGCGTTTGACTGTGTTTTCGTCAGCACCTAACCATGATAATAGTTTTCGAAATTTATATGTTAAGTGACGACCCGGAATATAGCTGGCTTTGAAGTTACAGTTGAAACAATGATAACTGGTGCCACCATCTGGGTTCATTACTAATCCGCCACGTCCTCTGGTATCTGCTGATTCGCCATTATGGTGACAGCAAGGTGCGTTGAAACTAATCCAACCAGAAGTGTTATTGGTTTTGCGTTTTGCGGGTAATAATAGACGTACGGCGTCTTGAATAGAGTTCAGCATCTGTAGTAGTATATACTAAACAGATGCTGAAATCAACAAGTTTTGAAACCTAAATTAGGCTGGTGTTGCTACGCCGACCCAGTCCCAAGTACCTTGATAATCTTCTGCGTTTAGATCTTTAGCATAAGCATCTGCCGCTGTTTGGGCCGCTGCTTGATCTGCGAAGTCACCGGTTACCGGAATACGCTTGTTAACTTGTGTGTTAGCTGTAGCGTTTTTCTTAGCCGAAGTTGCTGATAAGTGATATGTTGCCATTTTATATTTCCTTTTTTAATTAATTACCAAGTCTCACCGGACCAGGCTGTACGTTTCCAAATTACTGCACTACCAGTTGTATAATTGGCCACACAATAATACATCCAATTGCTGTCTAATGCAACCATTCCTGCTACATCGCCCGGGGCTCCTGTATCATGTGTAGGAATACCGGCTGTGGTAATAACAGGATTTGTGCTACCATTGCCCAATGCTGTAGCTGTTGTGCTACCTGCCGAAGCATAAGTCAATTCGTTTGTACTTGTGTTATAGTAAACTGCTTGACTTACATTACTATTATCATTACGAACAGGTGCTACATAGAAACCTGCTGCATCCGAATTCAATGCGTTGCCAGTAGCATTTAGGATAATACTGTTATCGTGTCCGTGTCCATATGCGGCATTGGTACCAATGGCAATTGCATTAGTTCCCAAAGGAGTATCGTCATAGTTTCCAGCTTGGTAACCAATGGCAATCGAAAGATTACCTTGTTGATATCCTGAGTAACTACCAATGGCAATAGCATCATTACCTTGTATGTAATCGCCTGCGTGGTATCCAATGGCAACGCCACGTGGGCCTTGTCCAATTTCTGCAGCTCTGTGGCCAATAGCAACTGCATCATTGCTTTGTCCTTCGTAGCCAGCCGACTTACCAATAGCAATAGCGTCCCATTGTTGGAAAGTCAATCCGGCGTTGGTACCAATGGCAATAGCGTGATAACCTTGTCCGCCAAAACTTACAGATGCTTCCAAGTTATTGACTGTGGCAAAAGCACTATAATTCATTGTGTAAACACTACCAGGAGTTTGTATACCGGTGATAAACGACCCTTCACAGATGCCATCACCACCAACCCAAACGTAAGATCCTGGTCCCACAAACTCGCCAACTACAGCGTCTAAATTATAATTGGTAGTTAATAAATTACTACCTTCAGTTACTGATGCTGTAAATGTTTCTGAACCTATACCACCTGCGGCGTTAACACCAATTGCAATAGCTTCTATACCTTGTCCATATTGTCCAGCTTCGTAACCAACTGAAACTGAACTACCTTGTTGGTTGTATTGCCCTGCTTGGTAACCAACTGCGATTGCATCTTCTTCTTGTGATTGCTCGCCGGCTTGACGACCAACTGCAACTGCGTCATATTTCTGATTAACTCTACCAGCATAGTTACCAACGGCAACAGCCGCATCACTTTGTTGATCGTTACCTGCGTGATAACCTATAGCAACTGCTGTGCCACCTTGATTGTTTTCGCCTGCTCTGTGACCAACGGCAACTGCATCATTATTTTGTGTATAGTTACCAGCTGACTTACCAATAGCAATGGCGTCCCAGCCTTGATTGTTTTCGCCAGCGATGTCGCCCATTGCAATAGCGTGATATTCCTGATTAGTGTTACCAGCATAACGGCCGATAGCAATAGATTCCTCAGCTTGATTCGTTGCTCCGGAAAAACGTCCGATGGCAATACCGTTCCATCCCTGATTTGTTTGTCCTGCACTACGTCCAATAGCAATGGCTTGCTCACCTTGGCCATTGTTACCGGCATATTCGCCAATGGCAATGCCCACAGCACCTTGATCGGTTTGCCCGGCGTTTGCTCCGATAGCAATTGAGTGTTGGTTTTGATTTGTGCCCGCTGAGTCTCCAATAGCGATACTTTGGTATCCTGGGCCGTTTACTCCAGCTGTAGCGTAGGCTAAACTGTTCCAAGCTGTAGTACCATCACCGTACTTGACTTTGCGTGTATCTGTTTCTAAACCAGGTTCGCCCAAGGCTAACGTTGGGTTAATGCTTGTCCAGTTACTGGCTGTGTCTCTGCGTAATTTAATTCTTGTTGTCATTATGGTTCCTTAGGCTGTTCCGCCATCTAATTCTGCATCTGTTCCGGAATTATATACATAACCAGCATTGCCGTTATCTATATAATATTCTGCTGTGCCCTGTACAAGAGCATCTATCCCACTCCAACGGTCGCCCATCCAGGTATAAGTAACGCCGTTTACGCCTACGTACTTTTGTCCTGTTGTGGGGCTTGGTGGAAAATATATCATTGTTGTGTCCTATATTGTATTTATTGCAACCAGTAACTATACCCCAAACCGTGTTCGTAATGCTCCGTAGTTCTGACCAATTTGTGTCGGGGTGAGCTTGGCAGTATACAAAAATGTGTTGGCTATATATCCAAACGGTTGTAAACCACCGGAACCACTGACGTTGCCAATGATGTTGTGACTGTTGCCAGCTGACGTCTGTGCAGTAACCTGCCCCACATACTGTCCGTTAATATAAAATAATTGGCCGGCGCTGTCACCTGTTACTACCCACTGCGCCCAGACATTGGCCAAGCTGGCTACTGAATAACCACAGGGATAAAACTGAAAAACAGTACTATCCCACATACCCAAGTCGTTGGTTCCTGTATTGATCAACAAAGGTGTAACACCTTGGATGATCATATTACCAATCTATTCTTAGTTGACGTACCCAGTTTTGAGCAGTAGATCCTCCGGTGTATGCCGCTACACCAAAGTAGTTGCCCGCTGGAGTCCAGTTACCAATGTTAACCGATCCTTGATATATTTCATTTAGGTACACTTCCAACATACGGTTGCCGTTCTGTATCTTGCGAATCTTTAGGGTCAAGTTGTAGAAACTGGTGTAACTGGCGTTCCATAATGTAACGCCACTTGTGTTATAACTGCCGTTACCAATATAGGGAATATTAGTTTGTGTGCCGCCAACATAAACTTCAAATTGACTTGCACTACTATAATAATGGTTCATAACTGCAATGCCACCATAAGTGTTGGTATTACCAGGATTGCCTGTTATGGCAGCATTAGATCCAAAGTAGATCCATTGTCCGTCGGCACCTGTACCGCCGCTGGCACCAATACTGGTCGTTATAACCATATCATAGTTATAGTTTATTGTACTACTATTCCAGTTAATGTAGCCGGACTGCGAAGTAGCAGTTGTGGTTAGTTTTAATCCGTATGCCTGAGTGCTATCCCATGTAGCATTTCCACCAATAGTACCACTTGGAGTAAATGAACTCAATGCCGATGTGGAATTAGCTTGCCACGTGTCCCATAAGAAACGTGTCTTAGGTCCGCTGGCGCCAGCAGTAATAACATTACCTGCAATGATGTTGCCGCTATAAGTTGCAGTAGTACCAACAGCATTACCAACAAAGTAAGGAGCCGTAACATTACCACCTGTGTAGACGTTACCGCTAACACCAACACCACCACTAACTTGAATAGCACCAGTATTAGTACTTGTACTTGCTGTTCCACTCTGAGCAAGGATATTACCGTTTACAGCAATTCTGGTGGAACTGTTGAAGTTGACTCCAGAGCCAAACTGTACTGATGATCCATTAGTTGTGCTAATGGTATTGGTACTGCCAACCAGTTGTAGTGTACTACCGATCGTGGTTGTACCTGTTACTGTTAAGTTGCCGATAGTTTGAGCACTGGCAACAAGATAGCTGGCTACGTTAGCATTAGAATATGTTGAGCCACCCGATACAGTTGATAAAATGTTTACACCATTAGCAAACAAATAGTTTGAAGCAACAACGTTTGCTGACGTTTTAACATTACTTGATATACCGGAGGTCAAGTATGAAGCTACGTTGACGTCGCTGTATGCAACATTTCCAAATGCAGTAAGTGGGATTGTTTTCCAAATTGTGGCTGGTGACGTATTGTCGGTTAATGTCCAGATACTGTGATTAAAGAAATCGTACAAGGCGCCGGTAAAATCGACTAACCAAGTAGTACCACCGTCAGTAACACCGGTAATTGTAAGTGTAACATTTCCAGTGGATACTCCGTCATAGCCAGTGATAGTCCAACCCGTTTGTGGTTGGCGACTGCTGCTTGACTTTGTAAATGCTAATTGAGTAACATATCCATATATGTTTCCACCATTCATTATGGCCTGCATTGTACTTGTGTGCGGAGTATAGTCTGCTGTACAATAATACAAGTAGTTGCTGTCGATGTGTATATCACCAGCCAAATCGCCTGCGGCACCATATACTGTTGTAGGCGGTGTTCCTCTTAAATGAATAGTGTCTGCAAATAATTTATCTAAACGTAAATCGTCATAGATAGCGTCGGTAAAGTCTACTGTAGTGCCTGGTTGTGGTACAACATTACTAAACAAAGCCCATTGATTTAAGCTGGCATTACGTACCAAGCCTGTGTGCTCTAATTGCCCGCTAAGTGTGCGATGTCCTACAAAACCAATGTCTAATGTGTCGGCAGGATTGTTGTTGGCAATTTGAATAATGTTATCGTCAACGGAATAGTTAGTTGTATTAATTGTAGCAGTAGTACCATTAACAAACAAGTTACCAATAGTGACATTACCTGATAAAATTTCAGCAACCGATGTTGGATTAAATGCTGTAGTTTGTACAGTTGAATCAGAGAAAGCAATATTGCCAGGTAAGTTTAAGTTACCATCAGTTCCAAAAGTAAAGAACTTACCGTTAGCATTAAGTTGTATTACATGTGTGGATTGGATTAAAGAATTGCCAGTAGTTGAACTTGGCAAGTTCAAAATACCAGTGCCGTCAAAAACCCAGTTGTAGTTGTTGCTTCTTAGTGTAAATCCGTTTGAATCGGTATAGAAACCACGTTGGCTTGTGTCACGCAAGTCAATATACTGTGTTACGCTATTATCAGTTGCAAATTTGTAAGCTGTTCCGCCATCTAACTTGGCACCATTAGGAAATGTTGTACTGCCAGTGTTATTAAATGTCCAAGAGGCTTCTCCGGAATTAATGCCTACCACTGGGCCAGCGGATAGATAAAGACCGCTGTCTACTAAAATTTGTGTACCGTCTGTCCAGGTAATTGAGTTGTCATAGTGATTTAGATATCGTGCAACATCAACATTACCATACGTGCTACCACCACCTGTGACTAAATTACCGTTAACTAATAAATTACCTGTACCGTCAACTGTTAGCGTTCCATTGGGGAATGAAATAACATTTCCGCTAATGTCTAAGTCGCCTAAGTAGTAACTTGGGGCAGGTGCTACTGTAGGACTTGCGTCAACCCAGGTGCTGTTATATTTTACATACAAACGACCATCTGTGGTATTGTACCATAACACGTTATTGGCCGGAGCAGTAGTGCCAGCGGTAACTCCTTGCCAGGCCGTTGTTTGGACTGTACTGTCTGGGAAGGTTAATGTACCGTCTTGACTAAATGTCCATTGTTTCTCAGCGGCGTATACGTTAGCGGCAATAACTACATTTTCAGGATTAAGATTAACAATACTGTTTGGTGAAGACTGAGCAGAGTTCCAAGATGCTAAATTTATCGAAGTATCATTGGCAGTCATTCCCACATTATTGCCAGGGGTATTGATGATTCCACTGGGTATTGTCAAGAAACCGTACTGGTCAAAAGTCCACTGGTTGGTTGTTCCAACGTTGGTAATAATATTAACGTTACCAACATCATTTACAAGATCTACATCGCCAGGAACAGTAGGGAATTGTAGTGTAGCCCAGCGACCATTAAATGGACCACCGTTAATACTGCTTGCAAGAATTTCTCCGCCATAATGAGGCAAGTATGTGGCCACGTTGGCATTGCCATACGAACTCGTAGTTAAATTATTAATCTGTCCTTGTTGTGCAGCAGCATTAGAAAATAGAGTTTGTATGCTACTGTTTTGTGTTGCAGCATTTGCCCATAGTGATTGAATACCTGCATCTTGCACAGATGCATTGGCCAACAATGCATTGATGTTGGCAACAAATGTAGCATCAATACCAGTAATGGTGCTGATATTATTGTTAATTGTGTTAACCGCTGATGATAAACTATTGGTCAATGTAGTGACCTGTGCTTGTGTGGCTAATACATTAACGCCACCTGCTGTGGCATTATCATGTACTCGAACAGTACCTAAATCTGTATCGTAAGTTAACTCACCCAAGGGGCCAGTGTAGCTTGTGCTTTGTGCGGTATTACCACGCTTTAATAGTATGTGGCCTACGTTTGCGTATGTTGTCATTAAATTGTTCCACCATCAAATATAACTTCGGTATCTTCGCTGACTGTTTCAGCGTAGTAAGCCGGTAACACTTGTAAATCCAAAGGGACGCCGTAGTTATCATCAATGTAGATTGGTTGTTCTGTGTTATCGCTTTGTTTAATTGTTTTAAATGTTAACTTGTAAAAACGCTGTTCAAGAGCGTTGATTGTAGCCTTATCTATTATAAAGTTAGCCAATCCCTTGGTAATGTCGGCAAAAGTAACAGCGTAACTTTCAACAGTTACCCCGTTTGTAGGGTCCTGTATTTCAGCCTGCATTATGTAACCAGTTAGATCAATACTCTTCTGGTCCTGATTTCGAACTATAACTTGTATAGGGTTGTCTATACCTTGGTAAACTTTAATTGGGCGGCTGTACACTTGGCGGTTCCTTGTTGTAAATATTGTAGGATCAAAAACTTGAACCTCAGCAAAATTTGGATATAAATATGTTTTGACAGTAATCATTTTGTTGTCTTTTAACATATTTAGCGAGAATCGTGGAAGAAATTAAACAGTTATTAGAGAAGTATCCATACTTAACATATCTCGTCTACGGTGGCAACGATTACGTTGGCATTGTACAAAATGCTGACGAACAGATTACTACAATATATGATTTTGCTGCATTAAAAAATCCCGATCAAAAGATTAGATTTTTACAGTTTGCCGACGTATGGTGGTGGGAAAGTAATAGGATTATACCTATTAATGTATTTTTAAAGCAGGATTGGCAGGAATTTAAATTTGCTGTCAAGACCATGAACAGCAAAGACGTAGATATAAAATTAGGCCCCCAGGTGAGCCTAAAAGAAATGAGTCAAAAACGCAGTAAGCGTCGTTCTATAACTCTTGTTCGCAGAGTAAGTTAATATTCACAACTACTAAATGTGCGTAGGCCACAGCGTGGCTACGTTTAAATTGATAACCTTCGTCATCTTTGTCCCAGACTGTCTCAGCAACTTCTGCCCAGGGGCGGCCTATTAAGTGTCTTTTTCCCGGACGAATAACTGCCAAGAACATGGCCATGCGTGTTATACTGTTAACGGCTTCGGGCATTTGAATTAGGGTTCGATAATGGTTCCCAATGTGTATTAATCGACCGCAGAATTCTGGGTCGTATAGTCGATCCCACGCTGGTTCTTTGGCCATCAATTCTTCTAAATGAGCTTCATTCTTTATATGGGTATATAATGATACATTCAAAAAATCTAACTTCATATAGCCACGTTCTTCGGCTGCTTGATAATCAATGCTGGCAATGCCGGTAAATGGATCCGTGGGAATATCGGTTACATAAACACCTGTGTTATGTTTGATCAATTGTCCTTCACGCATGATGCCCGCAGGATGATGTTCAAGATACTTTAATGCTGTATCTCTGTTGGGAAAGTCAATGTCAATGTCTGACTTAAACTTCATAGGCCTGCCTTTGATAGTATGTCCTTAACCCACTCAGTATCTGCTAAGTAATCTTTAAATTTACGTTGCCAATATTCCGGATCAATCCAGGGCAGTACTATTGCTATTTGCTCTTCGGTAAGTGTATCAAGAAACTCAACACCCGATGTGCAGTTGTATACAATCCATGGACTAATACGGCCAGTAGAAATATGGTAACAGATACGATTAGTGTTTCCGTAAGAAAAATAATCAGTAAAGCCATTTTTAAGATCCGGATGATCATCTGCATAGTCTTGCATTTCCTTTAGAGCACGTTCAAGGGCATCTTGTACTGCTTCTTTCTTTAGATAGTCCGGTAACCATTCAGTATACAATCGATCGCTACACCAGTTGTCTATTTTTTTATTATTACGTAATAACCAATCAAGATAGTTAGCAAAATTGAGACAACGTATAGATTGACAGTATCTTCCAAATTTGACGAAAGCGTTATAATAAGGACTGCTAACAAAATCCGCATAAGTTTTTAGCTTGGCGCTACCCTGTGTAATTTCATAAAATCTCAAATAGGCTTTTAGTCCTAATTGAACTCCTGTTTCTTTTTCTTGTTGCCAACGTCGTTTAGGTTCACATAAATGTGCGGCCAGTGTGCTTTCTTTACGAAATGCTTTTTCACAATATCGACATGTATATGCTTGTTCACTCATTTAATAACTGATTTGTTCTTATATAGTTACACAAAAATTCATTTAAAATACCATGCTCACCAGGAGCACGATGGCGTATTTCTTCCGGAGTTCCCTGTGGTCCTATAAAATTTGCAACGTCAGCAGGAGTATCTGCAGGTACTCCACGGCTGTGTTGATATTGTATAGCATACCACCCGAATCCGTCAACGATGTTAGGTACCGTTTTAAAATATTGTAATTTTGGATGACTTAATAGATCCCGATAGGAATCATCTGACTGTTGATAAACCAAAACCGAGTGCCCGCGTGTTTTTAAATCTGCTATAGCAGCCAAAATTTGGTATTGTAAATCTTCTACTCTGTCAATTAAACTGTAAACTTCTGTCTTTAATTTAAAATCAACAAAACGTTCTGATTCAGTACGGTTCCAAAAGTGTTCGTAGTCACTGGCAAATTCTTGATTTTGAGGATTACACCAACGCCCTTCAAATGAATCATTATCGCGAACACGAAGTATTGGCAGTTCACTGCGACTAATGTAGGTTAGGCCTAAAACATATAGAGTGGGGGAGGCTTGATAACTGTGTTTGAGAGTTGTTCGTAGTATGCGACTGTTGGCACTACCACCAATGGCCAATGATGTAGCTACACCAAGACCTAACTGATTGGCTAAATCTATGTGCCCACCGCCACTGGCATAGCCTTCCATGTAGCTACAGCCATTTACTACCAAATTCATAGATACTCTTTAATTTGCTGATCTGTCCAACCGTGTTTACGAGCCAGATCCTTAAGATCAGCAGTGGTATTGAGTTCTGCCATTAACTTGATTTCATCTTCTTTGGCCACTGGATACAATTCACGCAACAACTTTGCTGCTTTACTGTTGCCTGATTCTTTTTTCTTAGCAGCCAACCAGCGATATTTTTGTATGCCGGCGCCCGGGCTTATAGTACTGGCCAATAACCATTGAAACTTTTTATGTTGTGCAGTACTGATATCAAAGAAATGTCTGTTTAGGTTTTCATTTACGTTATACAAATAATAATACTGTGTATCATAATCGCCGGTTATACTGGCCGCCCATCGAATCATCAAGAATGGGCTGAACTTTTTCTTTTCTTCATCACTCAGGCTGTCGTAAAAATTACGATCTTTACGATCTAATCGCTCGAGTTCATATCCGATGTGTAGTTTATCCATGTTGTTTTGAAAGTTCGTATATGATTATACATTGTTCTAATGCACTACGCAAGGTAGGATTGTCTGTGGCTGCATGACGTATGTCTGCCCAGAGTTGATCTTCTTTAAGGCCAGCTTTTGTGTCTAAGTCGTAGTCGTATCCAATGACAAACCTGTCCTTCTTGCCTGCTTCGCGGGCATATATAGTTCCTTCTACACGTTCATAAATGTAAGTAGCACCAGGTTTAAGTCGACTCATATTACCATACCTTATTGTAATCTACTACTTCGCTTTGGCGACTAATGTCTTTAACGAAATAAGCACACATCGGGCCGTCTACACCCTCTTCTAAGGGTACTGCTAATAGTTGTCCAGGTTTAAGTTTAGGAAAGTACCACTTAACATCTTGATAAATGTCTACAATCTCTACAGGATAAAAGTCAGGACGGAAACTTGTTTTAGGATTAAATGCAAATGCACTAAATCCGCGATCATTGATACTGGTCAATGGTACAACTTCTAAGTCGCCCATGTCTTTTTCGCCAATCAATAGTTGCCAATCCACCGGCATTTTAACAATGTGCTTTCCAATCTTTAACACCAAAGCAGGGCTGTTAAAACTCTCCATAAAGATCAAGGGAATATAAAAGTAGTCAGGTTCTTTAGGGTTACTATTGTCTAATACACAGAAATTAAGTTCATCAATTTCGTTGGGTATTTCATTCATTTCATAACTACGATTGTCGAGCGTTAATATTCTCATTGTTTTAATAAACTTTCTGCTGTTGGTGTCACTATGTATCTCCCGATATTTCGATCCTGGAATTCTTCTATAACTGATTTATGTAAAGGTAATTGGTCGGTCATCACAGGATTCTGTACTTTATATTCTGTATTATAATTGAAAGTACTGGCAAAGTAAACCTTTGGCTTATCAATTGGTTGAACTGATTGATTTACAAATTTATGATGTACGTGGCCGTAGTCCCCATCTTCAAAATGTGTTAATATCAAATCATATTCTTTTGCTATACCGGCTATTTCGGCAGAGGCCTGTTTGCCGTCAAACCCCAATTCACCAAGTTTAACATATTCCCAATCATCTTGAAACCCTAAAAATATTGTAGGTATGTTGTACTGTTGCCAATAAGCAGAGATCTCTTTAGCTCGGGGTTCCCATGGAGTATAGGTAAGATATAGAATAGTCCAAGAAAATTCTGGATGGGCTTCAATAAAGGGCCAGGCAAATATAACACAATCGTCAGGATGTGCAACTACTGTAATGGCTCGCATCAGTAGCTTAGTCTCCAATTACTAATTCGTGGATCATACCACATTGTGATATCACTACCATCTTGTTTAATATGAGGCAGTATAGTTTTGATAGGATTGCCCCACCAGGTTTCTTTTACCGGCATTTGAATATCACCAAACATATTAGCTGTCCAAAACATCACAACTACCTTGGTGTCTGTGTCGGGAATACAAGAAGCTGGGATAGTTAATCGTATATTGTTTTCGTCAATTTGTTGGCTTAAATCGATGCGTATGGGCTTGGTTTCGTAGACTTTATTTAACTTTAAGTCGGTAAAACGTGGCAACATAGTAAAGAAGCTGTTGACTGTGTTTGCTTGATATAGTGTACTGTCTTTAGGATGACGAGTTTGAAATTGTGTATTGATTAAATTTTCAAATACTGGATCAATTTCAATATCGGGTTGGAATTCAAAAGCCTGGCTGGAGTCAATTACCAAAGGAAAGATGGGATGATCATCATATAACTCTAACCATAAATCAAAACTGTTAGGTAAAAATATCCCACCGTGGCGTAGTGCGTGGCGGCTAATATTAATAATGTTTTCGTTGAACAATTGACTGCCAATGGTTTCGCTGATATAAACATCAGCTGAAATATCTGTGTTAAAAAAGTTACTGTGTATAACTTCAATTACATTGTCTAACCCAACTTGCCGAATAATGTTACGAGCAAACTCCGCACGACCTGGATCCATTTCTACACTATAGACTTTTGTTGCGCCAGCTTTGGCAGCCAGAATACTTAATAGTCCTGTACCTGTGCCGATATCACAGACCACTTTGCCTGGTACTGCTTGCTCGATTGCTTGTTTATATCTAATGTTACGAATGGTATCATTAATCATAGGCATGAATATGCCGTTTTGTTTAAACCAATCAAAATCTTCTTCTGAATGTGTTATGGTATTATCTGTCACGGTAGTATTCCAAATTGTTCTGTAATAATCTTATAATAAGTATCAGCCAGATACTCTTGGCTCTTAGGATCACCGTGATATCCAGGATCTTCTTTTGTGGTAAATGGCCACTCGTTAACAGCATAAGCGGTAGTATGTTCGTAGCGTGTAGTCATATATTTGTCGGGCACTACCGCAGGAAATTGCTCTCTAACTGTATTGCTGGTCCAGATATTACAGGCTATTAATAGGAATGGTATGTTAGCGTAGAATAACTGCATAATACCATCACGTATAATCCAGCGATCCTGTTGTAGCTTCCAATTACTATCGTACATAAAATTTACATACTGCTTGACGGCGGCTTGAGTATCTCGATCTATTTTATTCGATCTATAAGGATGCGGATAGTTTTCTACTAAACTAAAAATAGTTTCGCAAATCATACGGTAAGGATTGTTACCATAGTTTACATTGTTGATACCTGCCTCTGGGTCGTATCCGTTGTTGTGATTTTGTTGCAGGTGACGTTGTAAATCGTTGTCCCAGGTTTTCTTTTCATTGGGCGGAGGAACATAGGGTGCAGCACCGGCAGGAATTTCTATGCGGTCGTGAAATGTGGGCGCAATGATTGCGAAGTCAGGACGTTGTCTAAGTACTTCATCTATTTGTATGCGAATACCACCATTGCTACAACCTTGACGTGCTAAAATTTCAACGTCCCAGCCTAACTTCCGAGCCAGTACTTCACCAAAAGCCGTACCCGGCAATGGTTTTGAAGGTGCAGCAAAACTGTCACCACATACGATTAATTTCTTTATTGCCATTCTGTTTTTTCAACTGTAAAAGGATAGTTTGCTTCTCGATAAAACTGCTTACGTTTAGTTAGATGTCTTTTTGCAAATTTACAGGTACTGGTTACGTCCCAGATTTGGACGAAATCTTTGTCCTCCGCTTTGCGAATACCACGCCCGATTGATTGGATGACGCGGACAAAGGATTTACCCGGTTCCACAAGCACAAGATTGAATATGCGAGGAATATTAATACCAACAGCAGCAACGCCATAGGTAGCCACAATAATCTTGTCATCGGATATAGCAACTTCGTCGTACTCATCTTTTCTATCCTTTGCTTTAGTTGCTCCGCTGACAAATACTGCATTGTCTAAACGCTCGGCCAACAATTTACCAGTGGCTATACGATCAATTAGAACTAAGGTATTGCCAGTTTCATTAACTGTGCGAATTAAGTTACTAATGTAGTCTAAACGTTCATCTGTTTCTACCAGATATTTTAGTTCCGTTTGATAATTAGTATACTCAACATGATCAACTAACTGTACTATATTTACATGACAATTAGCCAGATGGCCTGCTTCTTGAAGTTCCGATGCACTCAGCTTACCTACCACGTCGCCAAGACTACAGAAAATACTTACACGTTCGTATTCTTCTTTGGGAATAGTTCCTGTTAGTCCCCAGCGAATAGGCACATGACTAAACACACCCGTAAGTAATGTTTTTAATGCGTCGGCTTTGGCCATGTGTACTTCGTCAACCATGACTAACACCACGTCCTCAATAAACTCTCCAATACCCACAGTGGCTTCGTGACTCTTGGTATTCTTTAATAGGATATTTAGACTTTGCCAAGTACAGATAGTATGTGTACGACCAAACTCTTTACGATCGCCAAAGTACACTCCCACATCAAGACCCAAGTTTTTGTAGTCTGCTTCTGTTTGTGTAACTAAACTCTTATTAGGAACAATAACAATTGAACGTCCATATTGTTCTACACTTTTACTCAAGGCCGCGGTCATAATAGTTTTACCTGCCCCTGTGGCAATTTCTTGTACACTCTGAGGATTACGTAAAAAATTATTGATAATTTCTACTTGATAGTCACGGAATCGAATTGGTTGCCCGGCCTGCGGATGTCCCTGGGGCCAGGTTTGATCAGCAAATGTATCTTCAGTAAACTCTGTAAACTCATAGCCTGTTTTATACTCACGTAGATCTTCCACCTCAACATCATATCCCTCTGAATCTAAGAAGGGAATTATCTGCGGAAGTAAGTTGATGTATGTGCTACCGCCAAGCTGAAAGAACGCAACTTTGCCGTCCCAGCGACCTAACCTAACCGAAGGTTGATATCTTGCACCGGGGATTTCATATTTGAATTTGTCGACTAATTTTTTACGTGTGGTAAGATCCAAGCCTTCCAGCTTGACGTTGACTTCGTCTTTGATTATTAGTTTAACCTGCAATGTTTTTTATCCCAGAAGTATTCTTTTTATTATACACATCTTGAGCACAGTACACAACCTTTTCGGCACGTTGTAACATTACCTGTTTGTCCCCACCAAAAACCATACCAGCACTACTAATAATCAGTGCTATGTTCTTTAATTCTTTAATAGGTTTAACCGTATGTATAAAACGCCCAGACCATTCATCAGTGTTGTTACCAAAACGATCTTTAAGTTTGGTTAGCATACGTCCGCTTAAATCTGGTTCATATATAACCACAGGACCTCGCCCAACTGTTTCGGCATAGGACAATATACTTTCAAAGTCATCTGATGTCATAAGTTTATTAGGATTGATTTTGATTTCTCGGTTGGCCAATAAATTATAAAACCTTGGGCCATACTCGGCAATAAGAGCTTGGGCTATATCATCTTTAACAGTATAACCCAAGACACTACTCATGTCCACTAACTTCAACAGATTAGATTCATCAAAGCCGCCGACTTTTTCAACAATGTATTCGCGAAGACTATCAGTTGCATTGGTTATATTTAAACCGTGTTCGTCTAAACAAAGTTCAATCGAATATTTGGTACTTTCTGTTTCAGTAATACGATTCATTAGATCAGTTATTGCTGGATCTATTTCAAAATTGTGTAACTGCCCCCAAGCCACTATCCAACTAAGATTATATTCTGTAAGCCCAAGTTCCCAAATCTTTTGACTACGGTTCCATACTACTTTTCCTTGACTGGATTTTCCAAAGTCTCGTATGCTGTCAATCATTTCGGCATTAAATGGGAATCTAACAACAATGATATCATTTTCAATCGCAATAGAACGACTATAATCCATTTGACGCAACGGAATACGCCAGACAGGATTACGAACTGGAGAAATATCAATTGATTTACCGGCCAACTGTCGTTCATATTTAAGCACTATCTTAACCAACAACTCGCCTTGGCGTTCTGTCAGTGGCTGTTGTTGCCCAACTGTCTGCGCCATACTTTCAAGAACTTTTACATCGTATCTGGCCAGACTAATAATAGGATCGAAAGTAAAAATCCAAGTTGAAATAGGTTTACCGGACACAGGGTCTCTATGTCCGGCAATGGTTTCTAAGTATTCTTCAACGTACTTAAATTTAATCATAATGTTATTATAACACAATTATTTAAATAAAAAAAGCCCTACGGTTAAGTAGGGCCCAAACCACAACTCCGGAGCTAAATTTAGAGTTGTGGGCTATAGCGGAAACGCTATAGAAACTTTACTCGCCCAATGGAATTGGACTTACAATAACACGTGGTTCGATGTACACTGGTTTTGGTTTACCTGACTTGGCATCTACACACAGGACCCAAGTACCATCGGCACTTGCAGGGCTATACAGGCCGTTTGGATCAGCTTGCGGCAGGGTTGCATAACCATGTGCATCACTGCTAATACGCTGTGGATTAGTATACTGAGTAGCATAGGGCAAACCATAGCCAACAGCATTACAAACCTTATGCAACTTACCATTCATATCTGTGATATAGACTGTAGTGGCCACGTTTTGATCACGCAACTCAATGATGTCTTTCATCATACGCTTTTCAGCAAAGTTTACAATACTTGGCATACCAACTGACTGTACACCCTGCAGGCTTAGTTCTTCTTGCTTGCGACGCTCAATCTGTGTAGATGTTTCTTTAACATCACAGGCTGTCAATGCAAACACAAAGGGCAATGCCAATAAGAGTCGTTTCATTTTATTTTCCTGCTTTCAAATCGTTATAAAAGTTGCGAAGGTTGGGAGGCATTTTATCCTCAGGGTACACACTAAAACGGTGTAACACTATAGCACGGAGAGCTTGTTTCTTCTCCGCATCAGCACCAATGTATTCAATTTGCAAGTTTTCCAAGTCACGGATCATGCCGTCATTGTACTGTTCGCTTTGTTTGAACACTTCATTATCTACCTGACGATACTTGGGTGCAAAGTATTGATAGGCAAAAAAACTACCAAACATACATACTGCAATAAATGCGATCCAACCTATTACAACTGCTGAGATTTCTTTAAACATATATTTTCCTTTTAACCTTGTTTCATACAAGTAACTTGAGCCATAGCCTTCCACTTGAGTGGGAAGCTCTTACGCAAGTCTGCTATCTTGATTGCCATACGCAAACTCATTTCACGGAACTTGTTCTTGTTCTCTTCCAGGAACTCAATGATCTCGTCCTGTGCCACTTGCTCAAAGTCGTAGTCGGCAAACAAGGCACCGTCGTTAGCAATCTGCTTGATACGTAGTACCTTATCACGCATAGTGTCAAGCGTCAAGTCCAAATAGTGACAACGGGACTGTAGTGCGTCTAAGTGATCACGCAATTTTTGCGATTTCATCTGATCAAACTTAAGGTTAGTAATAAAGATCACTGAGCCGTTGAAGTTGAAGCTATCTGGAACGCCTTCGCGACGCAACATATTACTGTCACTCAACCATGAAATCTTACGTTTCTTACCTGAGTCCAGGGCACCTTTAAGCAAGTTGAGTGCAACATCATCAACAAGGATTGAGTCACAGTCATCAAATACCAATACGCAATTTGAGTCTGAATACTTGTAGAGTGTAGTGTACAGGCCTAAAGCCGATGCACTACCTTTGACAACTTCGGCACGGAGACGTTTGCCAGCAACTTGATCAAACAAGCAGGCCTTTTCAACAATACGTTCAACACCAAAGCTCTTACCAACACCAGGAGGACCTGATACAATCATAGCACGGATGTCACCGTTGGTAGCGGCCGTAGCCATCTCGTCCAAAATCTCAAAACGCTGACGAATGCGTTCAATAACTTCTTCATCGGATTCGGCTAAAGTTTCTACTGCCACGGTTTCTGCAACTGGAGTATTACCTTGTTCGATGAACTCTTGCTCGCTTACAAAATCGTAAGCACTCATGCCATCAACCTTTACACGGATATCTACTGGCATGCCAGGAAACTTTCCACCATTTTTAACTGTAACATAGCCACCTTTGGCGGTTTGCTTAAACTGCTCTACTAATTGAAATACCTGACCGCTCACATCTGTTGTGCGATATGCGCCAGACTTAACACGAATAAATGATACTGTTGACATACTTAGCTCCTTCTTTATTGACAATACTAATATTATAACAAATCTTGATTTTCGGGTCAAATCGCCCAATTTTTGGGTGTTGTTTTAAAACAACATCAATCATACTGTACATCTATTAGTTTACCGTTGCGAAAAATATAGTAACTGTGCAATTGACTACTACCCACACGGTAACTGACCCAAATACAGCCATTGCCCGGTTGCATATTGTAATGCTCAATACCCATTTTACGCATTTCTTCTATTACAATTAACTGCTCAAATTCATTCACTGCTCTACTACCTTTTTTACTACAATACAAGTATTATAGCACTCTTTGAATTATTGGTCAACTCAGGAATTTACTGTACTAAACGGACTGAATTCTTCGTCTTTGAATTGAGTTTTGTTAGTGACCACTAACCCTGCACGATAGCCACACTCTTCTTGGTAGTCACGTTCCATGCTGGCTATCCAAAGTTCGTATTCCTGATCCCAAGGAAAGGCCTGCTCGTAGTCATCAATAATGGTATTTTTGAGTTTCATTATAGTCCCTTAATTAAAGTATTGAAAATATTTTGATTCTGCTTCAATTGCATATCGATTTAAACAAAGAATATAATCTAAACTGTCATCAATTTGTGATTCATCAACCCCGTGTTCTGCGTATCCTTGATAAAGCATGGCCAAGTAGCCGTCGCTGGGATATGAGTCGGGAAAATCACCGGTCATGTAATATGTCATTGCTTCTACCCATTGGCCTTCGTGTAGAACGCTGACTATTTTCTTTTCATAGTAGTTAGGAAATCCTTCCAAGGCATCCAGGGCCCGTTCACAGTCTTCGGTGATTTCCCATAATACACCTTCGGTATCGAAATCGGGGTTTGGGATAATGTCAGCATGAACGCTGAAACGGAATTCGTGTTCGGGCAGCAGGGCTTGCCCTAAACTTTGAGCCTTGGGGCAACGGGTGGCCATTTGAGACCGGTTGGTATTCATACCATACGCAAAATATTTCATAATACAAGTATTATAGCAGAATGCGAATTATTGGTCAAGAAAAAGCCCACTTTCGTGGGCTTTTGTCTAATTCTGTATGTTTTATTAAACAATAGTGGCGCTGGTTGGGCTTAAATTGCTAATAAAGTTCAAATATGCTAAAGCACTTGCTTCATCTGCCCATTCGTGGGTTACGTTTTGTGTGATAGTGCCACTACTATCTGGTAGTTCAACATTTCCAAAATTGCCAACTTCGTTTGTAAGTTTGCCGGCAGCGTGTTGCTGTCTTAGATAATTGTGTAAAATAACAGATGCGGCACCCATTGGTTTACCGTCTGTTGTTACATCATGATCTGCGCCCCAAACTACGACTGTTGTTACTGTAGCCATAATCTACTCCTGTGAATTATAATATTATTTATGCCAAATTTAAAAGATCAACAAAAACCCGCTAAAGTGTGCATTATTAAGAGGCATAGCGGGTGTGTTACTATTACTTATGAATTTACATCATATTAGGCATTTGTGGCTGTGGATTTGTTGGATCTTTTGGTAGATCAAAGATCGCACAATCCGTAGTCAACAGCAGACCTGCTACTGACGCCGCATTTACCAGGGCTGTTTTAGCAACCTTAGTTGGGTCAATAACACCGTCGGCCAACATGTCTACATACTGTTCTGTAGCAGCATTGTAACCATAGTTACCAGTACCACCAAGAACTGCATTTAGCACCACATCTGCTGATTCGCCTGCGTTGCTTACGATGCAACGTAGTGGTTCTTCCATGGCACGTAGAACAATGTTAATACCTGCTTGTTGATCAGCATTGTCGCCTTTTAAATCAGCAATGGCCTGTTTGGCGCGAATTAGTGCAACACCACCACCAGGAACAATACCATCTTCTACAGCGGCTTTAGTAGCGTGTAGTGCGTCATCGATGCGATCTTTCTTTTCTTTGACTTCTACTTCTGTAGCGCCACCAACTTTGATTACAGCAACACCGCCGGCTAATTTAGCCACACGTTCTTGCAGTTTTTCTCGGTCGTATTCTGATGTAGCTTCTTCGGCTTGTACACGAATAGACTTAACACGGTTTTCAATTGCTACAGAGTCACCGGCACCGTCAATGATGATAGTGTTTTCTTTAGAAATTTCTACACGAGCAGCCATACCCAAGTCTTCGGCTGTTACTTTTTCAAGTGTTAGGCCAAGTTCTTCAGCAACAACTTTACCACCAGTTAGGATAGCAATATCTTCTAACATGGCTTTACGACGGTCACCAAAGCCCGGTGCCTTAATAGCACAAGTCTTAACAGTACCGCGAATATTGTTTACTACCAATGTTGCCAAGGCTTCGCCTTCAACATCTTCTGCAACGATAAGTAGGGGCTTACCTGCTTTGGCAACTGCTTCCAATACTGGAATCATATCGCGGATGTTTGAAATCTTTTTATCAAACAACAAGATAAATGGATTGTCTAATTCAACAGTTTGTTTTTCTTGATTGTTGATAAAGTATGGGCTTAGGTAACCACGATCAAACTGCATACCCTCTACAACGTCTAATTCGTCTTGTAGTGATTTGCCATTCTCAACAGTGATAACACCTTCTTTACCAACCTTCTCCATTGCGTCAGCAATCATCTTGCCAATGCCAGCATCGGAGTTAGCGGAGATTGTACCTACTTGTGCGATCTCGTCTGTGGTTTCGCACGGCTTGCTGATTGTGCCTAATGCTTCCACTGCGGCTGTAGCGGCACGGTCGATACCACGTTTCAAGTCCATTGGGTTATGTCCGGCTGTTACATACTTCATGCCTTCTTTAACAATGGCTTGAGCAAGTACGGTAGCTGTAGTTGTACCATCACCAGCATTTTCTGCTGTCTTGGATGCTACTTCTTTGACCATCTGTGCGCCCATGTTCTGAAGTTTGTCCTTCAGTTCGATTTCTTTAGCAACTGTTACACCGTCTTTGGTAACTGCTGGGCCACCAAAACTGCGTTCAATTACTACGTTACGGCCTTTAGGGCCCAGTGTTACTTTTACAGCGTTGGCGAGAATGTTTACACCCTCAACCATTTTTGATCGGCTTTCGTTGCCGAAGTATACGTCTTTTGCAGCCATTATGTTTCTCCTTATTGTTCTACTACTGCGAAGATATCATCCTCGCGTAAAATTAATAATTCCTCGCCTTCAACTTTAACAGTTTGGCCGGAAAACTTACCGAATAGTACTTGGTCGTCAACAGCAACATCAAGAGCAATTAATTCTCCATTGCTATTACGTCTACCAGGTCCAACAGCAAGTACCGTGCCTTGATCAGCTTTTTCTGTGGCTGCATCAGGAATAAAGATGCCGCCTTTGGTTACAGATTCACTGTCAACACGGCGAACTACCACCCTATCAGATAGCGGTTTTAGATTCATCATGATCTCCTTTAAATGAAATGATAAAATTTAGTTTGTTTATTGTACTACAAAGAATGCGGTATTGTCAACAACTACCGCAAAATTATTTATCAATCAATAATCAGCTCGGTACGAGGATTTTGACTGTCATGCTCTAACCAAGCAGCTACAGTTGGTAATAATTCTGGGCTGTTTTCGATTAGTTTGTTAACCATAAATTCGTAAATGTCCATTCTATCAACCCTGATTAATGCGGCTAATACATGATGCCATCTATAGTGATTCCATTTGGCATAATCCATACGTTGATAATAATAGTCATGTTCCTCAGATGGCATTAAATGGAAAATGTTCCAGGGTCCGTGAAATCCAAAACATGGTTGATATGTTCCAAGCTCAAAACTAAAGCTACGTGCTACTTCTTCTGGAGCAAATTTAATACTGTATTTTTCTTCTAAGAAATTTCTATAGTTAATACCAATATAAGCATCTTCGGCTGTAAAGTTTCTTGATTCATCTAACTGTATATAGGTATCTAAACAAGCATCTAATAACTGTTTACTACGTAGACTAAAACCGCCATTGCCTACGTTGTGTTCTTTTGGCTCCCAGGGCCAGATAGCACCAATGTAGTCGTAGTTTAAAAAATCATCAGTCCACATGTTACCATCGCAGGCCATTCCGTCCCATTGTACATAAAGTGCGTGTCCAGTTTCAACATGCTCTGCTACACCTTTGAGCATAAGTTGATTATACTCGGGCATGCCATCAACTGGCGGCCTAATTACGTGACGAGCACCAGGATATATTTCTTTGTCGGATATAACAAGAATTTCTTTAGGATCTATATGCTTGAGTGTATTTTCTATTGAACGACGTGTTAAATCGTGTGTTAGAAAATCAATGGCTACTATTGTTACGTCTTTCATAATTGTTCCAGGATCGCCTTTGCTATTGCATCCGTATCAAAATTATTGGCACAAGGATATGTTTGTTTTTTACAAACAATTTGTCTAATAGGTCTTTGTTGTACATCATTACAGCCAGCACAATCTTCAAGTGTGGGAATAGGTGTAGCGTTCCAATTTGTATCCAAATGGCGATGTGGCACAATACGTTCTGGTCGTAGATGTGTTAGTAAGGCAACAATATGTGTGTCGCTTGCTGCTGCACACCAATAAGGCCCGGAGTCTATGCCTATAAAACAAGCGGCATGATCACATAGATATTTCATTTGTTGATTATTATATCTATCACGTGCATCAAAGAACAAGGGATGATCTTCGACTGTAAAATCTGTTTTGCCACCAAGTATTACAATTTTAAAGTCTGTGCGTTCAGAAAATAGTTTAGCATAAACATCAAACCAAACATCCATGGTGATATTCTTTGCTGCCCAGTGCCAGTTACGCATATGAACTACAATAAACTTATTGCCAATATCTGCTAAATCTGCATCAACTTCTTTTTTATCTGACTCAGTAGGAAATAATTCAACGCTACGATTTAATGTAGCAGAATCGCCAAATGCACGATAAAAATAATTGTCTACATAATGCTCTGTAGGATTAACTTCGTAAGCATCATCTAAATTAATATAAAGTTCATACTTAGATGGATCTGCTCCATCTGTTGGGATAATATTACGAACATTGGGATTATTGCGATATACATCAAAAACGTCTGTGGCTACGTCAATATTGGCATTATCGCCATAGCGACGTTTTAGTTCGCGAACTACACCGGTACTCATAATAACGTCGCCAATGGCACTACGTCTGCGTACCAATATGTTAAAAGGATTTTCTAATTTCATTTTTTATAAACGTCTGCGGCAGTATTAACATTACTGCGTTTTTTAATAAGTTCAAGTACTGCTGGATCGTTGGCCTGATCTTTGTGTGGTGCAAATAATGCTTTGCCACGAGGATCAACACCGTCGGCAGGATCTGTTAGATAATACACGGCCATACTACGTCTGTAAATACCATCTGGACAAGTTAAATCGTCTGGTAATCCGTGCCAACTAAACTGTGTGGTATCAAACAATACTGCACGATTGAAACGGTTTTCTACAGTCTTAACCAATTCCTTCGGACCTTGTGCGCCATGACTCCATAACTCTAAGCCGCCGCCCCAGGCAGGATTCCAGTTGGGTGTCATATAAACAATCAAGTTATAATGACGTTCTAATTTTAGCTTAGGATGTATGCTGTAGTCAAGATGTACATTGAGTTTTCCACCCTTATGGTGACAATGCCAACCGCCGCCATGTAGACCTATGTCTGTTTTAATATTAGCTCGACCTGCAATTTGTTCAATTATACCAACAAACTCTGGACTGTTTAAATAGGTAAATGCCCTATAGGTCGCGGCAGGAAAGTTATCCCAATGGTTAGCAGCTTTTTTATCTTCAATGGCATTTTGATAGTGTGCGGTCCAAATTGGACTTTCATAGTCGGGAAAATCCCCCACAAGTTCTTGTGCAATGTCGTCTTGCCAAAAATCATCAATGATAATATGATTAAAAGGCTGGGCAACAGAAAACTGTTGATTTAACTCGTCCCAGGCTTTTTCATTGATAAAATTAGTCATTGACCTGCATTCCGTTTGGTCCAAGATTGCCTGTGCAACCTAAGACGTCAACTTCAGTTACTCGATCCTTGGGCAAGAAATTATACAGCATGTGCTCAAGATCAAAATAGCCGCCGGCATTTAAATGTTGTGCTACTGCCATAAATCCTGTGTTGTATGTGTCAATGATAGTGTCGGTCTGATCAGCTGGCCAACTAAAGAACCTACTCATGTACTGCATAGTAAGTCCGCCAGTTACCTGGGGAGGAAACTGACTTGGCTTGGCCTTTAATATCACAATACGATCGGGAACTGTGTCGTAGTAGTCAGGATTGAAATTATCAGTTACCTGATAACGACCTGTTAGTTTAAATATTCTATCAAACTGACCAATAACACCTTTGTCTTTGAGCTCGCGGAGTGCATTGGCAAATATTAACATTTCTGTACAATTTTTAACAATGTCCCAATTCTCGGTACTGTTGTATATGCTTTTTACAGCATCTTCCTGGCTAAAGGTCAACAGATAGTTGATATGCTTTTTTAATACCTCTGCTTGCTCGTCAGAAATTGGATCGCCACTCATTTCTAATATAGCAATTTTAGCACCAGGGGCTCGTTTTTTAATACTGTCAATACTTTCTAAAGTTTGTTGAAATCTTTGTTCGGGCGAATAAACACCAAATTTAGTATTGATTGCAGAAGTTAAAACAAACAATGGCTTCATTTGCATAACCACCGTGGATTAGCTAAGGTCCATTCAACAACCTGTTGAACACGTTCACTGAATTTAATCTTTGGCTCCCAACCTAATTTTTTGAGTAAAGATCCATCTAATGCATAGCGTAGATCATGTCCAGGGCGAGCTGAGTGGAAGTCGGTGAGTTCGTAGAGTAATTCTTTACCTTGAGCGGCAGCAATCATTTTTGCCAGGTTTAAGTTATCTGTTTCTTCTGGTCCAACAAGATTGAACTTAGGAATAACACGAAGTCCGGTTGGCTCAAAGTAAGTATAGTCTTTGAGTTGAGTTACAATAAACATCAGGCCTTCGGCTACATCCTTAGCGTGAATATAGTGTCGACTTCCGGGAATTGTTTTAGTTGGATCAGCATGAATGCGTACCATTTCTTGATCGCGGGCACGTTGAATACACAAGGGAATAAACTTCTCTGGATGCTGACGTTCGCCAAATACGTTCATAGTATGTGTAATAACAATTGGCATTTTGTAGGTATTTTCAAATGCCACGCACATTTCTTCGCCACCGGCTTTGGCCGCTGAATAAGGGTTTGTTGAATTATAACGATCATATTCGCCGTACTTAACACCAACCGGTGCTGGGCCAAATACTTCGTCTGTTGAGAAGTAGACAAACTTTTCTAAGTTCTTTAGTGTACGAGCATAGTTAAGCAGGTTAACAGTACCAACTACGTTGTCCATAACAAATTCCATTGGAAATTCAATTGAACGATCTACGTGTGACCCTGCGGCCAAGTGTAGTACAATATTAATATCGCCACACATGTCGGCAATCATTGGATTAACTTCGGCCTTAAGATCGTGGAACACAACCTTAATGCGAGATTTGTCCTCTTGTGAAAAGTCTTGCATAACATCTGCAAGACGATTTAGGTTACCAGAGAAATCAAGTCTGTCTAAGCAAACAATACTCCAGTCGGTTGTTTTAATAATATTTTCAATTACGTGATGGGCAATAAAACCAGCGCCACCGGTGATAAGCACTCTTTTTGACATTTGAACTCCGTTGTTATTTGATGTTTGTATTTATAGGCTAAAAATTTCACGGGCACTTTTTGTAGCACCTTCGACAATTTGAGTCTGATACCGAGCTGGATTATTAACTATAGTCTTGGGGAAATAATCATCTAATGTTACTGCTACAAATGGTCTTGGATCTAATGGATTAAATCCTACACCACGCTCAATCATTTCATCAACATTGATTTTATTTAAAAACTCGTCATAGTTTAATTCAGCATGACTAAAACTGCGAATCTTGTTACGAATAAATTCGGCATCACCCAGGTAGGTAAAATGCCAACCAGCATGTTCGTACATCTTAATGGTAGCATCTTCGTAGTCAATTGGAAGATTATTTAATTCAAATCGTGTACGTCTAAATTGGTCTGGATCTTCTAATAACTTGCGACGGCAAGCGGTTGTCCAAACAAAGTAACTTTCATTGTTGTTAACCAACATATAATTAAATTTAAAGTTAAAGTATGGTACACGAAACCCCATAATATCTTTTGGGTTAGCACGTATTTGATCAACAACTTCTGGTCGAAGTATTTCGTCTACATCACCAATAATACAAATGTCATCGGCATCGGCGCCAGTTAGTCCACGCATAATAGCATTACGCTGGAACGTTTCATTGTCCCAGGCGTTTGAGCTACAGGGGCTGTCATCTACAATAACATGAATAATTTTATCATGATACTTGATGTAACGATTCCAATTCAACTTTAAGAAAAGGCTTTTATCATTGCCTTGGAATGTTTTAGTCGACTCTACAATGACAAATTTGTCTACATGTTCGTATAGTTCTGCCAGGTGCAGATCCAGCATTTCTAATTCATTGTAAAAAGTAAAACAATCGTAAATTTTCATTTTGTTATTCCTTGATCAGTACAAATGACATTGAGTCTGTGTCAGAGAATATTTCTGCGCCACATTGACATCGATATTGACTAAACTCGTAATCCTGGCTACCACATTCATAACATTTATCAGGTAAAATTGTACGCTTGTATAATACTATTTCTTTTAAGGCAGAATCTAAATCAATGACTTCATCTGTAGTAACCAGTGAGTTTTTAGCAATCAACTCAGCACGTTCTTCTGTAACAGCAATGCCGTTTCTCCTGTAGTGTGCCAAGGCCAACAGCACCGAAAGGGCATTGCCCACTGTAGGTTGTTTATTTAATTTATGTTTAGGGTGGCTGGTATGAACGTCTTCGAGTATATAAACACCATCGCTGGTCAAGTGCTTTATACCTATTAATAGTGTTGAAACTTGATGTTCGGGAAAATGACTGCCATCTTCAATTATAAGATCGTATGGACCAAGGCTGAAAAAATTTTCAAGTGCCTGTAGATCACCTTGGTCAAGTTGACAGTCTAAAAATCTTTCATCAACGGGCCAGGTGTCTTGACGTGTTAATATGTCTGCACCAATGATAGCACTTGTAGGAAATCGATTTAATAACCAACGAACTGAATCGCCTTTAAAAAGTCCAATTTCAGCAATCTTTGTGAAATTTCGGTCAGCAAAAAATTTCTCGTAAAACGGAATGTAATTGTGCCAAAAGAATTTATCTGTATCAAACACCTTCTTTAATTCCCTCAAGAGTCATGGTTTCTAATTGTAAGAATCCCTCCGGCATACGTGTTGCTATTTCTAAGTTTTGTAACACCGGATCTTCACTCTCAAGTATACTATGTTCTGTGATGTTTGTAAAGCCTGCGGCCATCATACTTAACTCTAAAATTCTTTTATTATAGATAAATTGATGACCCCAATCTCTTACATAATTGTTGAATGTAAAAATAGCATCAGGGAACGGCGCCCAGTCTGGTTTGGTCTGTTCAATGTAATCTAAATGTATTTGTGTGGGATTGGTGTATGCGTCTATTAAAAACTGCATGTCGGGGCAACTAATACGAATACGCCCACCGGGTTTTAATACACGAAAACTTTCTTTTAACATTTCCTGTCCGGACCAATAAGGTAAATGTTCGATCATGTGTTCGCTGTAGACATAATCAAAACTATTGTCAGGAAGTGGAAAAGGTTGACTTGCATCAAGTTTGACGCTGTCGGGATGGAACCACCCGTCGCCCTGCCCATCGGTATTTAACCACCCAGGAAGAATATTCCCACCACAACCAAGTTGTAGTTTTTTAATTTCGTGGGTGTTTAAGTATTCGTCAAACGTCATTAACTGGCATCTGCTTCTGTGATACGCTCACCTAAGTATTGCTTAACAACACGAATCAATTTACGCTCAGTGTCATAGACAAATTCTGTGGCTTCTTCTTCGGTATTAACTACTAAAATAAAACCGTTTGCTGCACGGCGAATTTCTAAACTTTCAAACATGATAAATCCTTTAGGGTTGAACTATATAAAGTATAACAGATTGGCCATTTAAAGTCAATCTGTTTGGTTATCGGCCGCGACCGGCTGACTTCTTAGCCGGTTTATTACCCTGTACTTGTGTGCCAAATTTAGCTTTTTGAACTTGCGTGGTTTTGGCTCCGGGTACTCGTGGATTACTGGCAGCGGCCTTAGCGGCTTGTGCAGCGGCAATAAATGGATTTTTAAATTTCTTTTCTTCGGTCATATTAGAATGTATATTGTAGTTTAAATGAAGCAGATTGATCCCACCCGTTTGTAGTATTTTTCCAAGTAGTAACTTGACCACAGGCTTGCCATTTAGCATCAGCATCACCAATTTTACGGCATACACTTGCATACGGAAGGTCAGTCATATGAGGAAACACTATACCGTTTGAATGACCAAAATGATTGGCAAATTGCCATCCAATGTGTGTAGCCCACAAGTCGTCGTTCCAAAAGCGATAGTCAATAACAGCGGCCTCGGAATACAGCTCTGCCGGTTGGCCATTGATCATAGTGCCATCTTTAAAACTATTGCGATATACTCGTGCACCGATACTTAATCGATTAACAACTTCGTAATTAACACCTACGCCATAGTTAAAATCGTTTGCTTTATTGTCGTTTTGAAAATGATATCCAACTGTGTCGATTGTAGCCCAAACATCGCCTTGTTCGGCAAATGCTGTGGTCGACAAAAATAGACCCAAAATTACCAATAGTTTTTTCACAACGATACTCCAAAAGTTAGTAGAGTAAACAGTTTACTATAGATTGATTTTTAGGTCAACCGCGTGAGGTCAATTCAGTTAAACGGCGTTGGATTTTGGATTTTTCTTTTGCTTTAGATGTTTTTTCTAACATGTCTGTTAGTTGGGCAATGTTAAGTGGGCCCAAAAGTATTTTACCAGTTTTGGTATGTAGACTTGATTTTTTTGTCTTTGCCATATATCCTCGATTTGCAGTTGGTGCCCCTTGTCCGACTCGAACAGACCACCTACTGATTACAAATCAGTTGCTCTACCGGATGAGCTAAAGGGGCATAATACTATTTAACAAGTTGACTATAGTATAAATATTTTATCACATCAATTACAACTCCCCAATGCCCATAATCGAACATACCTCACACGCTGGTGTTAACTTTGAGCCTAATAAAAAGATAGGTTACTATTTGGTTGGCAATGAAATCTATTACAATAAGATTCAAGCCATGTTAGATGCCAGTCGACGTAAACAAGAAGTTAAATGGTTTTTTAATGAGGATGTGTTTGTCAAGTATCCTTGGCATATAGAGCCAGAAGAAAGTCTACGCGAATTATATCGTCAACGTGCTCAACAACTAAGAGACTCTTACGACTATATTAGATTAGAGCTCAGTGGAGGAAGTGATAGTACCACCGTTGCTTATAGTTTCTTACTAAACGGTATACATTTAGATGAAGTTATCTTTCGTTATCCCAAGCAAGGTGAAAAGGGTGTAGTAGGCAATATATTTGACACCAGGGCCGAAAATACTCTAAGCGAGTGGGAGTTTGCCGCAAGACCATTACTACAGTGGATTGCTACTAATTATCCTGCTACAAAGATCACTGTACACGATTACAGCGAGGACATGATTGCCGAATCCGACTCCAAAGACGAATCTTGGATTTTCCGCACCAAGCATTATCTACAGCCTGGCCATATACACAAGTTTGATGACTCATTCCTTGGGGATCAACATCGGATAGTTGAAAGTAAAAACAAGGTATGTTTACTCTATGGAGTAGATAAACCCAAGGTATTCATTAAAGATGGAAAATTCTTTATGTATTTTATTGACGGCATTGCCAGTTATACAAATGCCACGGTAGGAGATACATCAGGGGTAGTAAATGAATATTTCTTCTGGGCACCCGAATCATGTCGTTTATTGGCCAAACAAATACACGCGGTAAAAAATTGGTTCAGTATGCCACAGAATTATCAGATGCAAAGTGTATTACAGTGGCCCAATAATAACTTTGCCCAGCGTACCCTATATGAACAATTGGTAAAGCATATTGTTTATCCCGATTACGATTTTCATACATTCCAAACTGCAAAGCCAACCAATAATGTTTATAACGAAATGGACCATTGGTTCCACGTTAATTTTAAAGATTCTAAATTGTATAATTCGTGGGAAGCCGGCATTGACTACTTGGTCAACAATGTTGATTTGGATTTTGTTGAATACATTGATGGCCGTGCAACAAACATAAAATCCTTCGACAGTCTGTATTATTACTTTGGCGATTCTACTATTCCTGAAGTAGCAGGTGGGTTTAAAACAAAACCTCTAATCTTAGAGCACAAAAAAGAAATAGCCCAGAGACAACATAAACATGTTATCAATGGGCAAATAGTAATTTATTAATTTGGCGGTGAGCAAGAGATTCGAACTCTTGATACAGGTTTTGGCCCGTATGCTTTCTTAGCAGGAAAGTGCCTTCGACCAACTCGGCCAGCTCACCATGTTCTTTATCTTGTTATTTTACGTATCAATCGATACCAATAATATTTTATACCACGCGGAGTTGGTACAAAATCAAAGAAATCAAAATTTCCGCTAACTTCCTTGGGCATATTACCGTATGCTCGATCTAAAGTTTCTTTAGTAGACATGCCAACTCCTTTCTTAAATTTTGGTGCCCCAAGCGAGACTTGAACTCGCACACCTTGCGGTACCGGCTTCTAAGACCGGCGTGTCTGCCAATTCCACCATCGGGGCAAAGGTAAAAAGTTTAGGTACATAAAATCTGCTTTACAACTATAGATTGTTTACTCCCGAGATATCGCTCAGGCTCAGTACCATACAATAAGTAAAACTGTTTGCAAGAAAACTAATTATCGTATGTGTTAACAAAATATCAGCGGTTTCGTAGCTTTGAAATACTGGTGCCGCTTCGGGAATACCCGATATTGCAAAATTTTCGAGCGGCTCATCTTGCGTTGCTACATACTCTGCTTCCTATTAGTATCAGATGGTCGTCACACCTGTACCTAAACTTTTTACCTTTAATTGATTATACTGTATTTACAATACAATGTCAATGTAAATGGCAGTTATTTTTATGTCAGGAAACTGCCAAACCCCGTGTACACAGCCCATCCCACGTTTCGTGTACAGCGGAAGCAGACGAATCGTCTCTTGCAAGTGTGGGTCTGCCGATTACATCGCAGGACCGTTGCCGTTCCTGAATCCTGTCTAACCTTGCTTAACCGCTGTCTTGATCTTGTCAAGAAGATTCAAAGTATTGTTCTGTTTTTTAACGATCTTTGATTGTTGATATTTGTTAGACTTTTGTGTAATAACACTTTCCTGTAATGACTTTGTTTCTGTGTTAAACTTTTCTACATCAATATTTTTCATATTTTCCCTCATTGATTAAAAAGCCCCTTGCGGGGCTTTTATTATTTTATTTTTATGTAATCTGTCAGAATTGAGAATAATCATCTAACTGCTGAATATACATTTTGTAGTTAGCAAGAATCTGAGCTTCCCAGTTGCCAGTATTTTTAGCATTGATTTTTCGAGCATCTTGAATATTTCTCTTCATTGCCGCATATTCTTGATTTAAGTATTCTCTACCGCCTTTACGATTTTGTGCCCATTTGCTCAACGAGGCTTTAGCATATCCTACAACTTTATTTGTTTGTGCGTCAAATCCAGGATCCTGTCCTTGGCTGCCGCCAGATTGTAAAAATTCTTGGGCTACTACTAAAACGCCTATTACATTGACTACGGCCTCTAATTCTTCTTTTGATGTTGCTTTAGCTTGACCAGCGGCTCCTCCTAATGCGGCGGCACCAACAGCGGCGCCTGCTCCTTTAAGAAAATCTCGACGATTCATTTCGGCTATCTCTTGTTCAGTTAAAATATCGGTTATCTTCATAGTACTACTATTTATAATAATATTATAACATTTTGGGATTTATTGGGCAACCGTGGGTTTTTGACGCCGTTTTTCAAGCTCTGCGGTATAACTACCTATTAGGGATTGTAGTTGATTATGGACAGCATAGTATTGACGCATACTTGCCGCTTTACGCCATAGTTCTTCAATCTTTTCCGTAAGTTCTTTATCGGTTAGATTGGTTAAATCTGGAACAAGTGGATTGAACATAATATTTGATAAATAAAGGTGTAGTTCGCGATCCTGGCAGATCCAACTACTCTAACACTTGAAAAGGAAGTATCAGCAAATGTATTTAATCTATCTAATCCAACACCGAAACGGAAACTACTACATTGGTCGCCATAAAACCGACAATCCATATGATGATTATATCGGTAGTGGCACTTGGTCCAAAAGTATTAAAAATCTCAACAATGTAACTAAAACTATTCTCGAAATATGTGAGGATGAGCAACACTACATCGAGCGTGAACAATATTATTTAGATCAGCATTACGGTAAACCCGGCTGTATGAATAAGAGCAATAAATCAACCGGATTTCCTTGCGGTAGTGCTCATCATATGAACAAACCTGCTAATCGTCGTAAGCATTCTATTCGACAAAAGTCCCTTGGTGATAAACATCACTTTAATACTCCAGCAAATCGTGAGCGTATGCGTATAAACAATCCTGGATCGTTTCCAGAGAATGCCGCTCGTGCTTCGCAAAGATTATTGGAAAATAATCCAATGTATGATCCTGTTGCGTTAGCAAAGATAAGCGGTGATAATCACTGGACTAAAAACAATGCTCACTTAAAAACCTGTGAGCATTGTGGTATTACTAATATATCTAAATCAAACTACACTCGCTGGCACGGTCTCAAATGTAAAATATTACATAGCGGGACCGTTTCCATTACGGAAGCCAACAATACCGCCCTCTTCAGTAATCCTCTTTAATACATCTTCAAAGAGAATCGGTGCGAAGTCTGGAGTTTGTTCAACGCAGACACAGTGATATCTTGTATCAACTTCATCACTGTATAATGTCTCTCCAGTACGAGCATCAACTCCTCTTGCTTTCATAACTCTGTTAGCGTGAAGGTGTCCGTGAATATTCGTACCAAACCTACCAAGACTTGCTTCGTGTAGAGGAATGTGGGACAAGATAAGTCCGTTCATAACGTGGTAGGCACGTAGTTCACGGAAATACTTACGATACTCGTCATCGCGGAAGATGTCATGATTACCACGTATGAGAACTTTGTCGCCGTTTAGACGTGCGAGCGTGTCGAGTGCTCTCCTGTTTATAACAACGTCACCCAGGTGATATACTTTATCATTTGGACGAACACGTTCGTTCCAAGCCTTAACCATAGCTTCATCCATTTCCGCAGGATCATCCCACGGGCGAAGTTTTGTAACACCATCGTTACGTGTAAAGCGACATACACCCGCATGACCAAAGTGCGTATCGCTAACTAAAAATACTGCTGGCATACGTGCCTCCTTTCTTTAAAAATCTACCAATGGTTCAAATTCTGCCAATTCCTCAGCATCAAGATCGCCATCACTGTATTCACCAACATGACCACTGTAGTAGCCATTGTGTTCATTGCGAACCTCAAAGTCAATGTAGCCCCTGTCGGTACGAATAGTAAAGAATCCGTCTTCGACTACATTCCATGACTCTTCGTCTTCGTTGTTGACATTAACCCATTCTTTTTCTTCAGCACTCAATACCACTGCACCACGCAACAGATCAAAACTGTTGCCACCTACTACGTCTGCACCCATAAAGTGATTGAGGTAAACTGTGTTGCAACAATCACCTGATGTGTAGTATATCAGCAATTCGCCTTCTACCGTACGAAAAGCAAAACGATTGTGGTCAGGAGTCACCAGAATGCCATTTATTCTGCGTCCTATCAATCGGTTGAATGTATTCATTGAGTGCTCCTTTCTTTTGTTTTAATAATATTGGTACTCGGAAGGGGAATCGAACCCCTCTTCCCGCCGTGAAAGGGCGGTGTCCTAACCGATAGACGACCCGAGCAAATTGTTGGTTGCGGGACCTGGAATCGCACCAGGAACTGAAGCTTATGAGACTTCCGAGATACTGTTTCTCTATCCCGCGATATTCGTCATGGATGGTTTTGGGAGGTGACACCATGATTCACCCGCATCGTTTTATAGAACGTTTTTCAAGCAACCAGTTTTCACTGCCTCTATAGGAACGCACTTGTCCCTTGTTGCTAATACTGGCGGACTGGACGGGACTCGAACCCGCAACTTCCGCCGTGACAGGGCGGTGCTCTAACCAATTGAACTACCAGTCCAAAATCTTTTACTTACACATAGTATAACACCTATTCAATTAAGCGTCAACTTGGGTGTTGTTTTTACGCAACTTGGCGGAAACGGTGAGATTCGAACTCACGGACCCTTTCGAGTCGTCTGTTTTCAAGACAGGTGCAATCAGCCAGGCTCTGCCACGTTTCCATATTTGGTACCCCGGGTGGGATTTGAACCCACAATTATATTTCTCCTTTTGAGAGAGACGACTTTGCCAATTTGTCTACCGGGGCATGGGGTAACGTATCGGATTCGAACCGATGCTAACGGAATCACAATCCGTGGTGCTAACCGCTAACACTAACGTCACCGTTGATTGGTCCGCCCACCAGGACTCGAACCTGGATTAATAGCTTAGAAGGCTACGGTTCTATCCCTTGAACTATAGGCAGGGGTTGGTGCGACTGGCCAGAATCGAACTGGCACGCCATTATAGCAACAGATTTTAAGTCTGTCGTGTCTACCGATTTCACCACAGTCGCTAATTTGAATAATAATTATATGCTAAATTTAATTACGTGTCAATGGCAGAGGGTAGAAGAATCGAACTTCTAATAACGGAATCAAAATCCGTGGTTATACCATTTAACTAACCCCCAACAATTTGGTGCTACCTCTCGGAATCGAACCAAGTTCAACGGCTCTTCAGACCGCCGCTATGACCACATCAGCTAAAGTAGCATTGGTACGTCCTGCGGGATTCGAACCCACGACCAATAGATTAAAAGTCTACTGCTCTACCAACTGAGCTAAGGACGCATTATTGGCCCGCCCTGTAGGAGTCGAACCTACAACCGCTGATTTCGAAGACCAGAACTCTATCCAGTTGAGCTAAAGGCGGAAATGGTACCTCGTGATGGAATCGAACCACCGCAGCCACCGTGTAAGGATGGCGTTCTACCATTAAACTAACGAGGTATATCTTGGAGCGGGAGAAGGGAATCGAACCCTCGACTTTAGCTTGGAAGGCTAAGGTAATACCATTTTACGACTCCCGCATGGTGCCTGTTCGTGGGAACGATCCACGGACCCTTGCGTTATCAACACAATGCTCTACCACTGAGCTAAACAGGCTAAGTTGGTCGGAATGGAAGGATTCGAACCTTCGGTCTCCTCGTCCCAAACGAGGCGGATTAAGCCAGACTTTCCTACACTCCGTAATTGGTGGAAATAAGTAGATTCGAACTACTGACCTGCGCCGTATGAAGGCGATGCACTACCGCTGTGCTATATTTCCCTATGGTGGAGAATACTGGGATCGAACCAGTCGTGCCCGAAGGCGGCGGATTTACAGTCCACTGCATCACCATTGATGCTTCTTCTCCGTGTATGGAGTTAGGGGTCGGATTCGAACCGACGGCTTTAGAGTTTTGCAGACTCTTGCATTGGGCCTCTCTGCCACCCTAACATTAATATTGGCGGGACTCCAGGGAATCGAACCCCGATCTGCGGTTTTGGAGACCGATGTAATGCCATTATACCAGAGACCCATGTTGTTTGGTGGAGCCACGGAGGATCGAACTCCGGACCTTTAGCTTGCAAAGCTACTGCTCTCCCAGCTGAGCTATGACCCCACTGTGCTGGCTCCCCATCCTGGGATCGAACCAGGGACCAACAGATTAACAGTCTGCTGCTCTACCGCTGAGCTAACGGGGAATAAAACTTGGAGCGGGCGAAGAGGCTCGAACTCTCGACATCTACCTTGGCAAGGTAGTGCTCTACCAACTGAGCTACGCCCGCATTGTTAATTTATTATAAAGATCTTTTGCAAAAATGTCAAAAAATTCTATTGTGAGTACTCGGCGCACTTCTGCGTGTGGCCCAGAACGTACTGCATGATAAAGATCATTGTCAAACACGTACCACTGATTTTTCTTTAAAGTTGTACGATATGCTTCTGTTAAATGTTCTATATTTGGAACGCTTTTTATATACGGAGCATCAGGGTTGTGTTTATCTGTGGTATGAAACCATAGTGTTTCGTGACCCTGCTCGCCTTCAAACATATACCACAGAGTACATTTTCTTCTATAGTCGCGATGTGGTTTTAATCCTGCCCCATCTGTTCCGACTTCGAATACCGTTACTACATCAACATGTTCTTGTAATACTTTTGGAAGATAAAATATAACTTTTTTTTCTAATATTTCAGGAACTCTATTGAGACAGAAGGAACTAAAATTTCCTCCCATGTAGTCTAAGATATTACCAAATCTTGATGATAAATCATCAAACATTTCTTTGGTAACTACACAATCATTTTCGCCTTCTTTCAATGTGATAGGAAAAGATAATTCTGTACCCGACGAATAAAGTGCAAATACCTGTTGTGGTAAAATTGCAAAATGCTCTGTTGGTGTGGTTTTTACAGCAGACAACTCGCCCAATAATTTTTCGGGCAATTTAAAATCAACAGCGGCAACATAATTAAAAGTCATTGTATTTTATTTACTCTTGTTACTTAGATCCAAAATTGTTTACCCTCTGCTTTAGAGGGCATAGTAAAGTATACTGGTTGTCAAGATTTTGACTGCAAGTCTTTTCAAGTGACCACGCTTTCCAGGCGACTATTCGTCCAATACACTTTACTATATACTTATTTTACTCCCTGCGTTATCGCCACAGGTTTGATCCAAGTATCCGCCCGTTTGCCAATTATTATAGTGTCTGGCGAGGACCTCGTTTCCTCTTTGTAACACTTTGAGCTTACTTACGTGTTAATTTCTTAGTAAGCTCGGCCAAGGCTTTAATATGTGCTTCGGCTCTTTTAATTTTGTCTTCTAACAACTTTGTTTTATCTTCTTGGGAAAGAATATACTTTGATGCCAGAGACTCTGTTTTTATACTTTTTTGTACTAACATTTCTTTCTCCTTTAATAAACAAAAACCCCGGAGTGTTTAGTTCCGGGGCCTTAGGTAAAATATAAATTTAGATTTGTATCTTAACTAAGACCCCCGGATTCACGATCACTATTAATCACTGTATTCGCAAACATTGACCAATAGGCTAACCCGCCTAATGTTGGCTGTAAATGTAAGGAAGGTTTGCAATTTCTTAGTGTCATGTTATCTATTTTACTTTAAATTTCTTTTCTTGTCAACCAGAGCTGACAAATTTATTTATCCTTTTAAAATTACATTATTTGGTAATTGTAGTTTATTTACCTTTTTGTGTCAACCGGTGCTGTTTCAACGTATTCCAAAACTGTGTTTGCATCCACTCCACGAAAGTGATATTTTGGATTTAGGTATATCTTCAATGTCATATTTTCTTTGATTGGATTATTAAACAGCTTTTCAATTTTACCATCATTGACAATAACAGTATACTGCCAAAAACAATTCAACTCATTTAAACTGATGGATGAATTAATTGACTGTTGCATAAAAGTTAAAAAATCTTTATTGCAGTCATGCAAGGGCTTTACCACGGCGGAGTGTCTTTGGACAAACGGTATCACCATTGCTTCCGAGCTAACAGCATAAACTTCATCTATTTTGTTATAGATGATGCTGTTGTAAAGATCTGTAAATTTTTTTAAGTGTTCCCAGGCAAAGGTATTAACTGGTTGAGGAGTTGAAAAGATTACAATTCTGCGGCCAGAAAAAAGTTCTGCATAACCAATTTCTCGATTATGCAGACTTTTTAATTTTACTGTTGTTAAATTATTAAGACTTGATGATTCCATCAACTAAACTTGGAGTAAAGAAATCAGCATACTTTGCATATAAAGGTGCTGTTAACTCTTTGAACTTGGCTGTTTCTTCTTCGCTTAGTTCATTGTATGCAACACCAATGTCACTGTGATCTTCTTTAGCAGCGAATTCTTCAGAATCTTCAACTGACCATTGACGCTCTAAACGGCTGGCGTATAAGCTGGCTTCTTGGAAAGCTGCTTGTGTCATTGAATCCAATGATTCCCAGAATTTGTTACTGATGATAATACTTGTCAAGAACAAATTGTGTTTAGTGTTTGTTAAGTTACGCTTAGGTGTATCTTGTAACAATGCCAAATAACGTGGAATTGTTGTTTCAACCATGTCAGCTTTGTAACCTTCTGATGCAATCTTCTTAGCATGATCTTTAATTGGGAATGGATCAGCTACTGCACCTAATAATTCAATAGTATCAATAGTTACAGGATTAATTGCTGTAGCAAACTTCATACCTTTGATATCATCTAAGCTGGTAATTTTGTTTTCGCTGGCGATGCAACGGAAACCACCGGAATAGGTAAATGCTAAACCTTTAGCTGGACTCTTGTCTGCTAAACCATTTAACAAACCTTTACCAATTGGGCCTTCAAATACACGAGCAGCATGATCGTGATCACGGAATAAGAAAGGCAATTCTAACGCAAAGAAATCTGGACTATGGAATTGTGCAAGCTCAGTAATATGTAACTGACTCATTTCAATATTTCCATTGTCCATTTCTGTCATTGGACCGTCATTCCATTTAAAATCGCGTGAAGTAGTTTCAGCACCAATTTTTTCTAAATACTCAGTGGGTGTGTAAATTTCAACTTCAAATTTATTGTTAGTTAATTCTGCTAATTTAGCTGAAAACGCTTCTGCTGTACGCAAAAATAGCTTTACAGGCTCATGTGCAATTAACCAACGGATTTTTTGTGTGTTACTCATTTGGGAATTCTCCTCGGGGGTATTTTAGTATATTTATGTGCGGGAAGCACTTTTTATAGTAATATTTACCTTTATTACTTAACTTCAACTCCTGTAGTCATTGATTTCCAAAATTGTTTTGATTCTTGATAATAAGCAATTGGATCTACAGTTAACATTTCCTTGGTAGGGCTACAAAAATCGTCTGCCAATGCCTTTTTAACCAAGGGTGTATTGCTGGCGTCTAACAGTATTTTACGCCATTCTGCATATTTTTCATCTGTGCCAGCTGGAACAATTAACTGTGCCGGACTTCCCATTCTGGCCATAGAAGGACCAAATCCTTGATTAATTAACAAAGCATTACCCTTGATAGACTTTGTCCCGCCAATGCCCAATACGTAAATTCGAGATTTAGTGTTATTTTCTTGTTCGTACTGTACAGTATCGCCGGGCAAATTAACTGCAAAATCTGTTTGTCCACTGAGCGTGGCTAAAACTGCTTCGCTGGTACTTTTGAACGGAATAATCTTGATATTGGGGTATTTTTTAGTAATTTGAATTGCTGTTAAATGTGTAGTAGTACCCAATCCACTCATACCAATGGTCAATGGTTTATCAGTAGGAACTTCCTTCCACGATTTATAGCGTGTAGAACTAATACTAAACGGTGCAAAACAAACAGGCAACAGTTCTTGATAATTGTCCGCTGTGTATCCAGTGTCAGGATATAAATTGGGGCGAATAAAAAATGCCGAGCTTGTAGCTAAAATAGTGTTAGGTGTTTTGCCTACATGCATTGCTGCCACAGCACCACCTGCACCAGGTTTGTAATCTACAATAAAATTGTATTTTGTTTGTGCCTTGTTGGCTGATTCTGCCAATGCACGATAATAGTTTGCAGCTGTATCGGCTGCCGACCAGGAATAGTTGATTGTTACTGTTTCTGCGGCCATTGCATTAAAAGCAAAGGCAGACAGGACGATTGCCAGGATCTTTTTCATTGAATTTTCCTATTTAAATTAGATTATTATAATACATGAAATAAGGATCGGGTGTCACCCACCCGACCACTATTCTATTAGGCTTTTTTAATCTTGTCGATCAAGCCAGGAGTAAAAGTTGGCTCAAACTTTTCATAAACTGATTGAGTTTTAGCTTTCCACTCTGCTTTTTCTTCCGGTGTTAGATCATGAATGTTAACGCCTTCAGCTAATAACTTAGCTTTAGCTTCTTCACCATCATCAATAGTTGCCTGACGTTCTTTACGTCCAGCTTTAATAGCCGCATCTTTGATTACAGCACGTACTTCTGGACTTAACTGCTTCCAGAAGTCATCGCGCATGATCATTGTAGTTAGGAACAAACTGTGTTTAGAATCAATAACTGATTCAGTAACTTCATTTTGTCCTAATGGGTATACACGACTATATACGCCTTCGCCGGCATCACAATCACCAGCTTTGATATGCTCGGCGAGCTCTTCGATTTCGCAAACATATGGCTCATCAACACCCAATGCTTTGAATGTTTCTTGAGCTACAGGATTACGATTAGTTCTGATCTTCATCGGTCAGACCTTTTAGTGTGCTTACTTTTTTGCTTGACAATACATTGCGGAAACCGCCGGAGTATGTGAAAGCCATACCGCGTACATTTGATTTTTCTGTGATCTTGTCTAACAAGAATTCACCTACTTCACCTTCTAATACACGAGTAGCATGATCGTGGTCTTCAAAAATAAATGGCATTTCAAGAGCTAACATATCTTGATCATACTTTTCAGCTAACCAAGTTGTGTACATTTGGCTCATTTCAATTTTGCCTTGTTCCATTAAATCTAATAGATCGTGTTTTGTAACTACAACACCATCATTGTACTTTTGTGAGTACTCAGACAATGTCATTACTTCTACTTCAATGCGTTCAGCTGTTTGAGCGGCATTAACAAAGTCTTGGAAGTCTTTGGCTGCACGTACAAATAGGCTTAGTGGCTCGTGAGCAATAACCCAGCGAATTTTAGTTGTTTTCATTTTAAATTACCTTTTGCAAAAGTTTTAATTTGTGTAAGGCTTGTAGCAGATGCTACTTACGGGAAATCGGCGTTCTACGTGTATCACAGCAGTAAAAGGGTTTTGCTACCCTTGGCGTCAATTATTAGTCCGACGTCGCTTGATGCGGCGTTGCTATTATTATTTATCTCTGATTAGAATTTGAAGTGCAGATTATGTCCAGGATCTTCAAATTTTGCTTCGCCCAGATAGTAAAATGGGCTAATGAATCCTACAAGTCCAACTGGTTTTCCCAACTCGTAGTTAAAATATTTAGCATCTATGCTATCAGTTAAATGTTGTAGTCCAGCTTGCCAAACATTGTAGGTATGGGTATCTTTAAAATTTGTATAAAACCAAAAATCCATCTCATTGTAAAAACTATTAGTAGGTTTACCTGTTTGAAATGTAGTTTGATCGTAGTCGGGGTAGATCAAAGGCTTGATAATATGTTCAAAGGTAGTGCGTTGTGCAAAACTGTAGTTGGGCCAACGTACCAAATGCTGTAGATTTTTATTGGATTCTAAATTAAACCAATTCATTATTACGTGTGCTTGCTTGGCCAACAACTCAGGTAAATCTGGAGTCCAATAAAAGTATTCGTTAGTGGCATTTGTATATTCGCCTATGACAGGATTGGCACTATTGGCCTGAATATCCATAAAATACAGATACCACTTTTTATCTTTGATACAGACTTTAGGTTTGTCTATGCCGTAGAGCATACAAACAGTCTTGCCCTGATTTAATACGTCTTTGTGAGAGTCTACTGCGTCAACTGTGAATTTAAAAGGATGCCCTGGCTGAAAAAAGTCCCGTGTTGTATAGACCCAGGATTCGTCATGACTACTGGCCAGCATGTCTTCGCTATAATCGTGTACTGTAATTTTAGTTTTAGGGTAATTAGTAGCGATCCAGTGTAACAAGGGCTGTGCAGCAAATTTATACTCACTTAGAGTATTTTCTGGTTTTGTGTTAAACGGATCGTCGGTGACATTTTTTTCACCCTTTTTAGGATAACGAAAAACTACTTCGTCTAAATGTATACCGTTTAGTAAGAAACTATAAGCAACCGTGGTGCTGTCCCCTCCGCCGCTGGCTTCTAAACGAATGTAGTCGTATTTTTCTCTTAGCTGTTGAGCACGTTGACGATATAGTTCCTTAAGATCTATGTTAGGCTCTGCGGCCCAATCAATTTTATCAAACAGATCACGATTAAAATTCCACTCGGGGAATTGATTTTGTTTGGTGCCTTCTACTAAGGCCACGACTTTATTGTGAAACTTACTTTCACCAAATTGATAAAAACCTAATTTGTCGTTTTGTTCAAATTTATACATTGTTATATGGTGGGCCAACTGTGAATTGAACACAGACTCGACCGATTATGAGTCGGTTGCTTTACCATTAAGCTATTGGCCCGTGTGTGTATTATATATGAGAGTTAATTATGTGTCAAACGTTTTTAACGACGTTCTCTACCCAGGCCTGCTGTTGGTGCGCCACGTGGTTCACGTGGAGTTGGTGCACCTTGTGGGCGTATGTCTATCCGTTTACCAGTTACTGCATTAGGTGCGGCTATTGGTGATTCCGCTTCTGGTTCGGTTTGCTTAACTGGTTTAGCACCATTTTTTAAGATTTGAAATACAAAGTTACCTTTACCTTGTGTGCTCATGTATGCTTTAGCAGCATCTAACAACACACCGGTAACTGTTTCACTTGGGTAAACAGCAGTGAAGCCATTGATAGAAAGTTGGTTGCCGGCTTCGGTTACATCAGTATACATCTGAACCAATGCCGAGTGGTTTAAAATGTCCGATGCGGCTTTTCCAAAATCGGTATTGTTATTAACATAGTCGGCTACTTTATAAGCAACCGCAGCCAATGCGTGTTCAAATGGAATTATTTTACTTGGGTCTCTGGCTTTACGTGCTTTATATAGTGCCTGAATCTTTTCAGTTCCTTTACCCCAAGGAATTGAGTCCTCTGGACCAAATGCCTTTAATGTCATAATGGCACTGGCATCTGCGTTTGTAATAATTCCAAACTCAACTCCTAATTGCAATGGAGCACCAGCATGACCACCTTTGTCAATGGTTGAAAGAATTTCAACCGTCGTGGCGTATTTTTTTAATAGCACAGCACCTTTAGGAGCTACTTGTAATTCTTCGATACAACGTAATAAATTAACCACGCTGGCATTAGCACCAGACTTGCCTTTACTGCTTAACTTAATCTGTTTGCCTTCGCTGTTGACTAATAAACTGTCAAATAGCCCGCCACTGACACCTTCATTAAAACTAATAACGCAATCGTTGTAACCTGCACCACTGCCAAAGAAAATTTCTGCAGCTTCTTGTGCATTACCTTTGATAGGCATTCCGCGTACTAAGGCAACTGGTTGTAGCATTTCGCAGAAGTAATCGCGGAATGCCTGTACATTCATATTTCCCTTAGGTACTTTAATTGGAAACTGTGTTGCAGACATAAATGCTGTAACAGCATTAGCTTCGTCACTACCTTGCCCAAATTTGGCAATGATTTGTTGGGCAATGGTATCGGGTGTGTTGCTTTTAAAATTAGTTAAAATTTCGCTGGGCTTGTAGCCAGCACCTTCTTTTTTACCTAATCCACTTTGTAGTTTAAATCCGCCCGGAATAGCTTCGTGGGGGAAGTTATTGTTCATACGATTAGGATCGATTGTTTTAAAATAACGTCCTAAATAATATTTTTTCTCGGTGTCATCGCCAATGGTAAATGTAGCAATACCAAATGCTTCTGTTGCACCATCAGTGCCGCCTTTGGGCTTGTTGGTCCAGTGAATGTTTAAACCAGTGTTTTCTGCGGCCTGCATCATTTCCATGCTATTTTGGAAATGACCACGCTCAGGGAAGAATTGCAAGCCCTGGAATGTAATTTCATTACCTTGTGCATCGGCAAACTTTTCGCCTGGTGCTCTGGCAGATAAGCCACGACCTTCTGTTAAGATTTCAATAAATGTACGCATCTTGTATTTATTGGCGTTCAATATCTTCTTCAACACACTCTGTTCCGTACTGTATTTCTACTATTTTACAGGGTGCGTCAAAGGGATTTGTTAGTTGGTGCCAATCGTTTACAATTACATTGTAGTAATCGTGTTTGTTTAATTGTTTAGCAGGCAACCGATATCCGCCTTCAGTTTGGCTGTTTACCACGCAACTACCTTCACTAATGTGCCAATGCTCATAGCGGTTAAAATGTCGTTGCATACTTAAACTACAGCCAGGATTGATTGTAAGTTCTTTAACTTTAGTACCCGGGACTTCGTGTAGTACACGATAGTAACCCCATGGACGTTCTGTCTTGGGTGATTTCCATTCTTCCAGTATCCAGCTACTTGAATTGGCCTTATCCTCGCCCCCGACTGCAAACACAAATTCTACGTTTTCCACTATCATTTCGGGAATATTATCTGCTGTGCGATCGCCGCCGTTGGCAAATATAATGTCAGCATCGGGGTACATTTCTTTAGCTGTTAAAATAGCACCAATTGCGGTGCCGTCGCTGTCGTCAAATTCAACAACATGGTCTACCATGTGTAAATTATCTAATACTGTCATACGTTCGGACCAAGGCATAAAAGCACGACCTTTTTTACGCTCTAACCAAGCATCAGAATTTAATCCTACAATCAGTATATCGCCTAAGTGACCGGCATGATTAAGATAACTAATATGCCCCGAATGCACAGGATCAAACCCGCCAGTACATACAACCACTTTAGTTTTTTGCATAGCGCCAATCCCTATCTAACCATGTGAACAACAATTCTTCTTGCACCACTTGACTATATTTGTTTAAACTCTGTATAACGCTGTCGTTGACCAAGTGCTTATCTGCCAAATCAAACCATGTAGTAGTAGCAGGGTCCATGGGTGCATGTTCACTTTTATAAACTGCTGCCTTGATCCAAGGATCATTTTCTTTCATGTCAAAATAACAATCTCTACAGTCAAACCCGTTAACTGCCAACATATACATTAGATTGCATATATTATAGTGGTAGTAACAGCCACTGATGCTACGAGTTTTTAATCTATTATATTCATAGGATTGAAACTGTGGTACAGTTAATACTAACATACCATTGACATTCATTGTTTCGTTCCAGACCTTTAAGGTACCTAATGGATTTGTTACATATTGAAAACTGTTATAGCACCAGATTAGGTCTACTTGCCTTGGTATTAATCTTGTTTCAAAATTGCCTTCGATTGCGACAATATTTGTATTTTCTAATACCGAAGCATCGAGTTGTTTGATGTTTTTATCTATAGCATAACAAAGGTAGTTGTGTGGCTCAGGCGGATCATCGCGTGTCATTAGTGTAGCCCACCATTCAAGATCCTGTCCGTTTCCGCAACCCATGTCGGCAACAACTTCGATGCTGTCCAGGAAGCTGTCATACTCATAGAGTAAATTTAATGTTTCTTGACTGTTAGATTGACCCATTTTGTAATATCTCAAATACTAATTTTTCTTTTAATTGTCGTAACCTGGGCTCGAGTTGATAACAGGCTTCGGCTATTTCGTTGTCTGTTCCCCATCCAAGTTGGTTGTTTAAATGCACCGCCCAACGACTTACAGCATCTTTTTCCAACTGTACATCCACGGCATTATGTTTAGGCTTGGCACGTAAACATAAATTGTAGTCCTCTAAAAGGACTTTTGCGTGTTCTCTAAAGTCCATCACGATACTACGATGTCCTCCAT